>Ga0256404_1000066_pt1 | contig 232563 bp, 170 predicted proteins | sample RumenRJG_01DNA_FD_185990 | JGI IMG/M metagenome (GOLD analysis project Ga0256404, IMG submission 185990) | Bovine rumen microbial communities from Lethbridge, Alberta, Canada - RJG_01 | ecosystem: Host-associated > Mammals > Digestive system > Stomach > Rumen | place: Canada: Alberta...
TGCTTTTGGTTGAGGCAGGCACAGCCTTTCCACTTACAAGTAAATCATTACTCATAGATAAAAGAAATTTTTTAATTGTTAAACTTAAAGTTATCTGGTCTCTTGACGTGTTTTTCATGAGTCTAGCCTTTAGCTCATGCTCTCTCGTCTTAGGCAGTGCAAAGATACAAAAATTATGCGAGCTATTTGCAGTTTCCTGCCGTTTTTATCTGTTAATAAATGTTATTATTAACATTCCACTATTTTACCTTATTTATATATGAGTGAGGGGTTGAGGGACCTGTTAGGGAGGTGTTAGGGACCTGTTACGAAACACCTCCCTGTGCTCAAACACCCTGTACATCGGCATTCCAGAAGACAGAGGGAAGTGTTGCCCTATTTTCGTCGTATTTATAAAATTCCTGCAACGTTTGAGTTGCTAATTCGCGTCGAATTATCAACTAATTCGAGATGAAATAGTTACTCTTTGCATTGAACATATACGCTTCTCGCATCAAAGATATAGGCTCTTTACATCAAAGATATAGGCTCTTTACATCAAAGATATAGGCTCCTCACCATGTAAGAAGCCTATACTCACGATGACAAAAGTTACTCCGCACGACGTCAGAAGTTACTCCGTTGTATACTCTGCACGACACTCTGAACCTACATTAGTTTTGCAAGTTCATCTACTATATTGTTTGGCAACAACACGCCCGAATGACCTCTTGACCATTCAAAGGCTGGGATAGCTTTCTGCAGCTTTTCAAGTGGAATGTTTGACCCAGCTTCTGGTTCTGCAGGATTCATACATACCATATCTACATACATTCTACGCTTAGTACTTCCACCCCAATCGTCAGCAGGATATGGATCTGAAAGGAACTGCCCGCTGAATACTATACCTGCTTTATCGTCGCCCACTCGCATCATGTGGAAGAAATCACCTCTTCGAGCCTCTTCCCAATCGTAGATGCTCCAATTTATGCGGAACATACCATTTGTCATATTTGCCACACACTCCTCATAATCTTTTTCTGTAAATGAACTGATAGAGGGATTCCATCGCATCAGATAATGTCTGGGCTCTGCGGGCACAGGCACCACCTCAAAGGCTATCTCCCATACGCAACTGTCACCATTGGGGTCTTCCACGATGGGTTTGCCGGCTCCCTGATAATTGAATCGGGTGGTTGGCTCCGTATCTACGCCAATGATTCGTGCTATGCAGTAGTCATCATCGTTGCTGAGCTCCAAGAATTCCAGCACGCTCTTGATGGCATACGGAAACTCGCCACCATTATAGAAATAGCAGCCGTGGAAAGTGTGGGGCAGCTCTTTGGTCACCAGTACCAGGTTTCCTTTGATATTCTCAAGAAACACGTTCTGGTTGTCCTCGTTGATGTCAATGAGGATATGTGTTATCTCGCCCGAACGTACCTTCTGTATCACTTCGTTATCCACTCTGATGGATACTCCCATCTCGTTGGTATTGACCTCCTGGTTGTTCGTGTTAGTATTCATAGTTTATTTCATTTGATTATTTGGATACAAAGATACAACTTTTATTTGACATACGTATCATTTTGGAAGGGGAATTACTTTTACCTCCTTAGAAAAAACATTATAGAATATGATGGTCTGCTGAACAAGCCAATCCAATGCCTCTTCCATCTTCTGTGGGTCTGATAGATCCGTCTTGTGGAACAGGGCGATTGTTTTATCCTTTGCCACAGGGTTGGAATCCCATTCCGGCTCACAGCCAAGAGCCTGATTTATTTTATTGCGTCTGGCTTCCAAGGCAGGGTAATACACACTGACTACTTTGTTCCTTATATACAACTTTACCCCAACGAAGTTTTTCTGAGTATTGCAGACGTTGTTCAACAAAATGTTCGAGCGTCCTATCCTCACATCGTACCAATTGTGGGGTTGTGGTACTTGTAGAGTAGGAATCTTTCCCGTTACCTCTAGTTTTGCTTTGAATTTCGTCCAAAAGTCCAGTTGGAACTGACGTGGATTTGTCACTCTGTTTGTTTCGAAACTGCCTCCTGTCTTGTGTGTGCCATCATTGACGCGATATACATTCAACTCACGACCTTCCTCGTCTTTCCACTCTTTCCATCCGTTTGCAGAACCTCCGACACAGAATTGAGCAGCACCACTTGGGGTATCAAAAAGCACATCTTTCTTAACAATCCTCTTACTATCCTGCGCTTCTGTATATTCTGCAAACTGCCAATCGCGTTTCTTTCTTCCTGCTTCGCTAATCTTTCTTACGTGTACAGAATTGATACGACTTCCCTTTAGGACTGTCAGAGACTGGTCTGCAGGATTAAAGAGGCCTTGGGCATCAGCATTTCTGGTTAGATGACACTTAACAAGATTGCTCTTTTGCATAGGTAGAGGCTTGGGAACAACTACTACTGGTTCAGTTCGACTTCCATCAGCAGATGCAGTAAAACGCATAGTCGCCAACATACCCTTGATTTCTTCCTCAGAGAAGCTACTGCCATATTTCTCCATCAAGTAAGGCTTCAGACTTTCTGTTATTTGTGTCTGGGCATCTGCTATCAGACTATCCTTTATTTTATTCAAGCTATTCTGACGTTGTATCTCCTGGATACGCTCTTCGCAGAAGTCCACAATGGCCTCTCTACTGAAATTATCTTTCAAGAACTTATCAATAAACCTTGCCCCTAGTTTGTTGTCAATCTCCAATGGTACTTTCATGATAGATATGGCCTCCTTACTCGAAGGCATATCGTAAAAGATTTCGATATGTTCACCCATATAAATGCCTACACTTAGCTTCAGCAGACGCATATATGATAGCAATTGATCTACGTCCTTTTTACTTTGCTTGTGTGACGGGCGTTTTACCTCAATCACAAATTCGTCCTCACCATCTCTCTTTATTAAAACATCTGGCTCAATGCGGTTGTTGTTGCCAATATGAATATTTGGCTTGTGACATATCTCTCCTTTGAACTTTGCCCATCCTAAATGTTGTAGTTGGGTCTCAATGAGAGTATGAAAGCTGTCTTCGTCAACATCTTTTTTCTTGGCCTCACACAGGTCGTAAACAAAGTAATTCCACTTTTCAATCATATTGTATAGGTTCTTGTTATCTATTTCCTTTTCTGCTATTACATGCCCTACATGTCAGACGAGCGTTTGATAAGACCGTTCTACCCCCAGTACTCCATGCATCCTTGTGATCTATAGTCAATTCAGCTGCTGCAAAATGCTGGTGGCATTCGTCACACTCATACAATCCATATTCATTAGGCGTGAGTCTAGAAAGTAATTCAGCTTTGTCGTCAGCTGTAAATAAACGTTTGGGGTCAACACGCAGATTACCAACAATGCCAAGTATCATTGACTCAATATCTTTGTCTTTGGTTGATGACAGTTTATAACCTTCACTTTTGATAAACTCATTGCAATCTTTGCATATATCATCTTTATGCTGCAACCAAATGGCGCGGTCTTTTAGGTATTCAACTGCAAGTTTGAACTTCAATACACTTCCTATTTTAGATGCATCTCCAAACACATCACGAATAAAGCTGATATAGGGCTTTATCTTCCTTACTTCATCATTGAAACTCTCGTCCTTATGTAGCTGAACGTAATCATGCAAATCGTTTCGTTTGGGGAACACTCCACCCTTGCGAACGTAGTAAATGTATTCAAGCAGATGATACTTGTTGTCACCTCGGTCTACTGTCGCATTAGGCAATACCTTACGGACATTGGCATCTTGTGCAAAATAGTCATTCAGCCCTTCGATATAGTTGCCGTGGTATAAGCCATTGAGAACCTCGAACTTTGAAAGAGCAACGCCAAGCGTGTTGATACGATTGAATATCTCACGTTTCTTCTCTTCTGTTCCGCTGCAGATAATGATGGTTAACTCTCTATTATCAACTACTTGCTGTAAATCGCTGTCATAAGCATAGCCTTTCCATGTTTTGCCTTCGTAAAGCAGATTGCCTTGTTTGAACTTTTTTATAGCTTCTATGCGTTGCTTACCATCCAACACTTCTAATTTACCATCTTCGCACTGCCAGAGATAGAAAGCTGGTAAAGGAATTCCATTATATATACTATCAATTACCAATGCTTGTTTGTCTGCATCATAAACTATAGCACGTTGTAGCTCAATGTCGCTGATGATAATACCATTTACTACCTTTTCGTATAACTCTTTTACTGTCATAGGTCAATCCTCCTTTCTGCGCTTGATAACCATTCTGTCCCAAAGTCGACGATAATGTTTATCTCCTTGTGCCAAATAGAAACGTATTCCACCTTTTTCGTATATCGCATCTTTCTCTACAAAATCCTTGATTGGCTTACCAAGTTGCATACTTGATCCGATTATCTCAAACTGCTTGGGGTTGTATTTCTGCATGAAAGTAATGGGTACCCCCATCTCTTCGAAATAATCGTTAGGAATATCGGCAACAGATGGAACTTCTATAGCATCATAATTCACATATTTCGGATACTTCTCAGGATTATCATTGTATGAGGCTGTTAGAGTTAGTTCTTTGGATTGGGGGTCAACCTGCAAATTGGTATACCACATACAACTTCTTGGTGTATTATGCTGCTTTGGCAACGTTGTTCCGTCTGGACGATTGAAACCACTCAAATGATAATGATAACCAATACGTATATTGCCCTCTTGGAAATGCCGGATAATACTCTTCTCAGTTGGAGCCGTTTGGGGGCCAATTACCAAGAACTCTTTACCGTTTTCTATCAGGAGGTCAATGAACTCATCGAACTGACTGAACGGTGGATTGGTAATGATAACATCGTAGTAACTGTAATCAATATCTTGGAAACGCACACCTTCATTTGTTTTAGGATTGTATCCACTGACACTGATGGAACGGATACCCCACTCCTCAGCTTGGTTCAGCAGATAATAGACAAACTGGCATTTCACCAAGTCCATTCGTTTCTCAATTTTCTCACGTGTCTTGGCTATATCAATGTTCTTGATGGTGCCTTCTGAACTAAACAGTTCACGCCCAAGCACATATCCTTCTTCCTTGTAGACGATTTCCTCATTGTAACTCTCATCCCAATCGCATGGACATAGAATACGCTTGCCACGCAATTGTGGCAGATAGAGACTTACCTCGTCTGCAATGTCTTGGAATAACGTGTAGTATTCGTCATCCCTTTTTTGCTTACTACCTTGTAATCTTGCTGTTCGTTTAACCATTAGCACATATTCAGTTTTAGTGCACTTACTGACTTTTCGGGCTTTGTAAACGGACAAAACCAACGGGACCTCAGAACATAGAAAAGGCGTGAACCGCCTTATCTACATCATGAGGCCCTAGGATTGCCCATTCATACCAGATAAGTCATGTCCACACCCTAAGGTGCAGAACTAGTGACTATTGACGGTATGAATAATCATTGAAATTTCCTAGGTTTCATGATGTACCGAATAATCAGCTAATGCTGTTATTGTTTAATCCTCAAAAATCACAAAGCCCGACTTTCGCCAAAGCCATATTGGGCCATGCTTGTTTGCAAAGATATGGATTATTTTCGACACGACCAAGAAAATCCCCATTTTTCTTTGGATAGCAATAATCTCAATACGAGTACTCTTCGCCCCTCTTTTTTCTAAATCGTGAGACAAAAAAAAGGTAGATCACGGGATGGTTCTCTGATCTGTTCCCCAAAGCTAAAAATAGAGAAAGGGAAGTCATTCGCGGCTTCCGTTTCTTTGTGTCTTGGTTTTGTCGGCCGCTTTACAATGCAGCCACTTTCTTCAGTTCGTTCGTGATAGCCCGGTTGATGAAATCGGGTATGACACGTACCAGGTACCTGTCATACCGAAGCCGCCTTCTTCTTCAAACAATGGGGCACTTGGGGCAGCGACGGTATCAAGCGCAACAAACACGCCAACGGTAAAGTGCTTGATGGCAAGGTGGTGCAGCAGATGCCTGAGTTGAGCAGCAGACATCGATCAACTATTTTGATTTCTTCTTCTGACAGGCCGTAGAGCTGATAGACGATGCGGTCAATTATACCGCTATCAATTCTTGGCCTATTTCACGTACTGTATCAAGAATCAGCGTGACCCTTGCTTCGCTAGCCTTCTTCTTACCACTGATATACTGCGCCATCAGACTCTGAGAAATTCCCAAACGGCGTGCGATAGCAGAAACATTCAACTCTGGGTGAGCCATAAAGATTTTGTAGAGTTGTGTCGTCTCCCGCTTATCAAAGAACCCTTCAAAGCTCAAATCCTCATCAATGTCCTCCCAATGCAGTCCGTACTCATCAGCCTCATAATTGGCACGTTGTTCTTGGGTTGCATATCTTAGACGAGGATAGTCAGCGAATTTCTCGCATGCCTCACGTCCGTCAGCAGTCCTAATCCAAACCGCATCGTCAGTCAGCCAAATCTTCTCAATCTTCTCCATAGTTACCTCCTTTTTATTTTGCATTATTAAAAAACGTATTCCAATGCTGGGCTATAATCTCTTCGTTATCCTCCAAGATTGCCTCTATCATTTTCAGTTCAGACGGTTTGAAACCATGATTATAAACCAATGAAATGGGCAGGATATTATATTTTGCCACCGCTCCACCTTTCTTCACGTGAATATGGATGGGCGTATGGTCGTTCCCATAGAACCAAAATCTGAAACCTAATAGCGTAAATACTGTCGGCATATCACTCAATCATTGCATTACTGCTGCAAAGATAGGTAATTATTTTATTACCTCCAAATTTTGGACCAACTTTTTTATTCATCCATCTTCCATCGGCCCTCATCCATCAGACTTCAGAGGCAGTCATGGGGTCAGGCACCAAATAGTCATTGGGGCGGGCACCTGGGGTGAGATCAGGAGTCTTTGATCTGCTCCCCAAAGATGAGAATAGAGAAACGGAAGTCGCGGCTTCCGTTTTTTTCGTCCGAGCCCCTCTCTTATCCCCCTGTTTAGGGGGAAGAAGGATAAAAAAGTAGGGGGAAATTTGTTTTTTTGTTCAATTTACACTATCTTTGCAGCGTGAAATCAAACAATAATTGTCATGACAACCGTTGAACTCAAATCATCCATCGTGGCAGACCTCGACCAGATGAGCGTCGAGATGCTGGAGAACGTGCAGCACTATGTGCGCCGTCTGCGCCGTCATGCCCGTCCTACCAGAAGACCTTCTGCAACAAAGGCCGAAGTTACGGCGGAGACGGAAGAATTCACCCCGAGGGTGATGCGCTTCAAGCGAGGCAACCCCTGGTATGCCACCGACGAGGAGGTGGACCGCTTGCGTTACGAATACCTAACTGAGAAATTCAAATGAAGCGCGTATTCGTTGACGCAAACATCGTCATAGACCTGCTCTGCGAGCGCTATCCTTGGTTCCCCCAAGTGATGCGCATCTTCAACATGGGCGATCGCGGACAAATAGAACTCTACTGCTCGTCGCTATCGCTCGGTACCGCCAGCTATCTGATGGAGGCACGCAAAATGAGCCCACAAGACATCTTCGAGGGCATCGACCTGCTCTGCCAGATGTGTACACCGACCGTAGTGGATGCTTCGGTTGTGAGACAGGCACTTGACTCCGATTTCACCGACTTCGAGGACGCCCTGCAGCACTTCTCTGCCAAGACCGTTGATGCTGACTGCATCGTGACGCGCAACAAGAAGGACTTCGGAACCTCCGAAATCCCCGTTTATGAGCTAGAGGAATTCATGGCATTGTTGGATAGCAACAAATAACCCTAAGGCCCTTTGGCGTTCGAAGAAAAAATTGCCAAAAGCATTAATAATAATCGGGAAAACGTTTGGTTTTCTCGATATTTTTTTGTACCTTCGTAGGGTAAAAGAGAGATGGTTTAGACCACGAAAATAACCCTAGTAATTAACAATTTAAAAACACACAGTATTATGAACAAGACATGGAAAACAATTCTTCAGGTTATCGGGTACATCATTGCCGCCATCCTTGGCGCTGCCGGTGAGGCCGTGATGATGTAAGAGGTTAGAAGGAAGAAGGAAGATGGAAGAAGTAAGACCTACGAGCTATGGAACGTAAAAATGGTTTCAAAATCTCTCAGTATGCCTGTGCGGTGCTGCTCATCGTGAGCAGCATTGCGCTGGTGGCGTATCAGGTCATCATGATTGACGACGTGTCCAACGGTCTGCTGGTCTATGTGGCCCAAGCCTTCCTGCTTGTCGCCAGCATCTTCGGCCTCGACTATTATGTAAAACTCATCACCAAGAAAATCGATGGAAAACACAACAATCAATGACACTCGGTTCTCGCCTCACTTTAAACTTGGCGAATTTATCAAAACTCTGAGGTGAAGTGGAACTTGATATGTTTGAAGTCCTCTTGCGCCATGGAGAGCACATAGCCTGAATCAGCGAGGAAGACGTCGCGGCCTTCCTTGTCCTTGGCCATATACTGATATTTGCGCTTCTTGAAGTTTTCGAGTTCAGCAGCATCGTCGCTCTCTATCCAGCAAGCCTTATAGAGGTGGACGGGTTCCCAACGACACTTGGCATTATACTCGTTTTCCAAGCGATACTGGATGACTTCGAACTGCAGCTGGCCCACAGTACCGATAATCTTGCGACCATTGAACTGGTTGACGAACAACTGGGCCACACCCTCGTCCATCAGCTGGTCGATACCCTTTTGCAGCTGCTTGGACTTCATGGGATCGTCGTTCTCGATATACTTAAACAACTCGGGCGAGAAGGATGGCAGTCCGCGGAAGTGAAGCTGTTCACCCTCAGTCAGCGTGTCGCCAATCTTGAAGATGCCATTATCGGGCAGACCTACGATATCGCCTGGCCAAGCCTCATCGATAGTAGATTTGCGCTGAGCCATAAACTGCGTAGGACTGGAGAAGCGCAGCGTCTTGCCCTGACGAACATGCAGGTAGGGCTGATTGCGCTGGAACTTACCGCTGCACACCTTACAGAAGGCGATACACGAACGATGGTTGGGGTCGATATTGGCTGTGATCTTGAAGATAAAACCTGTAAACTTAGGCTCATCGGGTTGAACATCGCGCTCCTCGGCCTTGGTGGGCTTGGGACTGGGGGCTATCTGCACGAAGCAGTTCAGCAACTCCTGCACACCAAAGTTGTTCAGGGCTGAACCAAAGAACACTGGGGCAACCTCAGCAGAGCGATAGGTCTCTACCTCGAACTCAGGATAGACGCCATCAACCAATTCCAAGTCTTCGCGGAGCTTGGCAGCATCACGCTCACCGACGCGAGCATCCAGCTCCTCGCTGTCAATGTCCACCTCTACCTTCTCCGTCACGCGTTGTTTATCGGGGGTAAAAAGGTCTAGCTTGTCCTCGTAGATGTTATACACACCCTTGAACTTAGCACCCTGATTGATAGGCCAAGACAAGGGGCGTACCTTGATTTCCAACTCCTGCTCCAACTCATCCAGCAGGTCAAAGGGGTCGCGACCCTCACGGTCCATCTTATTAATAAAGATGATAACGGGGGTGTTGCGCATGCGACAGACATTCATCAACTTACGCGTCTGTGTCTCAACACCCTTGGCACCATCCACCACGATGATGGCAGAATCGACCGCAGTCAATGTGCGATAGGTATCCTCGGCAAAGTCCTGGTGACCTGGGGTATCGAGGATGTTTACCTTGTATTCAATGTCTGAGCCATCAGGGGTATAGTCGAACTCCATCACAGAGGTCGACACAGAAATACCACGCTGCTTCTCGATGTCCATCCAGTCGGAAGTAGCGGTCTTCTTAATCTTGTTGTTCTTTACTGCACCAGCCACCTGGATTTGTCCACCAAACAACAGGAACTTCTCAGTCAGTGTGGTTTTACCAGCATCTGGGTGCGATATAATAGCAAATGTTCTTCTACGTTCTATCTCTTGATTCATTTTTCACTTTTCACTTTTCACTTTTCACTTAGAAGTTTGCCAACGCAAACTTCGAGGCTTTCTTCCCAATAAGGAACTTCTATATCATAGGTCGTTTTAATCTTTGTCTTGTCGAGCACAGAATAGTGCGGGCGATGGGCTGGCGTAGGATATTCAGCAGTATGCAAGGGGCGGACATGACATGAGGTGATGCCTGCCAGACGATGAATAGCCTTGGTGAAGTCGTACCATGAGATGACGCCCTCGTTGGAGAAATGATAGACACCAGGCTTGATGCCCTGCTCAATAGCCACCATGATGACGCGAGCCAAGTCGCGGGCATAAGTAGGTGTACCTATCTGGTCGAAGATGACGCCCAGCTCAGGTTTCTCGTTGCCCAGACGAATCATGGTCTTCACAAAGTTATTGCCAAAGGTGCTGTAGAGCCACGCTGTGCGGATAATCATGCTACGCTGGCAGAACTTGGTGACGCCAATCTCGCCAGCCAACTTGGTAGAACCATAAACGCTGTTGGGACAAGGGGTGTCCGTCTCCACATAAGGAGTATGCTTCGTACCATCGAACACGTAATCGGTGCTGATCTGAATCATCCAGCCACCACGCTTTGCAACAGCAGCAGCGAGATAAGACGGAGCAACGGTGTTCAGCGTAGTGCAGAGTTCCTTGTTGTCCTCAGCCTTATCGACAGCCGTATAGGCCGCACAGTTTACAACACCATCAATCTGATGCTGTGCCACAAACTGGTTGACAGCCAGTTGGTTGGTAATATCCAACTCCTGCACATCGGTGTTAAACCATTGGTGCTGAGGATATTCCTTCTCCAGCAACTGCATCTCATTTCCCAATTGGCCATTACAGCCTGTAATCAATATATTCATTTACAATTGGACAATTTACGATTTACAATTTATTGAACTATTTACCAATTTACTCGAACTCCAACGGTTCCTGTTTATCTTTGAGATAATAGTCGTTCAGCATGCCGATGAAGGTGGAAATCTCCTTGATGGCGTGCTCTGTATTGGGGGTTATCTCTTTGTTCTGCAAGCGTAGCATCATAACACCATAGAGGGAATTGAAACAGGTTTCCACTTCATTCTCGTCCTTATTGGTTCCACGATTGCGCAATTCCACGATGTAGGGTAATACCTTATAATACTCTGAATGATAGAAAGGGAACTTCGACGAGGACAGCAACTGGGCATTCAATTCCTGTAATTGCTGCATTACCACCTTGTTGATTTGCAGATGACCTTGCTCGCGACAACCCTCCTGGTTCATCATGCGAATCAGGTTGCCAAACCAGTCGGCCTCATCTTCTTTTTGTTCCTCAGTATAATCAAAACGCTCAATATACTCTCTGCGAATACGACTCAAAGAACAGCCGAAGGCACGAATCGTGTCTTCCACCTGCCACATATACAGCAAGTATTCGGCAATATTTGTCTTGCGTAACTCTTGTGCTATAAACATATTCTAAATTCAAAAGAAACGGAACAGATTGGTCACTGTGCCAAACAGTGAGATAACGGAGAAGACAATCACTATCACACCGATAATCTGATTGATAATACGGATACCGTCTTCCTGGAAGATAGAGCGTATCTTGTCCACCAGCCACGTCAACCCGTACCACCACAGCAAGGCTCCTCCCACAATACTTGCGAAGCCCACTACCATCTCAAAAGGATGCTCAGGGATGACAAAGGCAAACTGGGCAAAAAGACCCATGAACAGGAAGACAATCAGCGGATTGGAGAAAGTAACCAGGAAGGCCGTCCACATGTTATACCATAAGGAGCCTCGCTGCTGACCAGACCGGTGCATGTTCTTCGTAGGGTCGGTGCGCCATGTAAAGATACCAAAAGCCAGCAACAGCACACTACCGATAATCTGCAGATAGAACTTGTTCTGGTCGTTATTGATAAAATCCATCACGAAGGCCATACCAAAACCTGTTATGCCCGCATAAAGGATATCACTGATAGCAGCACCTATACCCGTCACCATACCATACCAGCGTCCCTTGTTCAGCGTGCGCTGTACACAAAGGATGCCAACAGGGCCCATCGGGGCTGAGGCAATCATGCCAATCAGCATGCCCTTGAAGACCAAATCTACTATATTAATATGTATAGGAAACGGCATATCGGGTGCAAAGGTACGATTAAGTGAGCAAAAATCCAAATTTATTTGAGATTTTTCGAACGTGAGTACCTAAGGCAAGGCCAAAGGTACAAAATTTATCTGAAACCGCTTGGTGTTTCGGATATTTTTTGTACCTTTGTGGGCACAAAAACATAAGTATTCACCGCTAAAACGTATAAAACGTATGATCAACGAACAACAAGGAATCAAACCGTATGTCATCGGTTTAGACCTGGGAGGTACTAATTCTGTATTCGGTATCGTAGACTCAAGAGGCGAGATTAAAGCCACTACAGCCATTAAGACGGGGGGATATACCACCGCAGAGGACTACGTCAATGCATGTGTAGAAGCCCTGCAACCCATCATCGAACAGGTGGGCGGTATTGAGAAAATCAAGGCCATGGGTATCGGCGCTCCTAACGCCAACTACTATAAAGGCACCATCGAGAAAGCTCCTAACCTGCCTTGGGCACACGATGTTGTTGTACCACTGGCACAACTGTTCAGCGAGCGCCTAAGCAACATTCCCGTAGCACTGACCAACGACGCCAATGCAGCAGCACTGGGCGAGATGGTATATGGTGTAGCTCGTGGCATGAAGAACTTCATCGTCATCACGCTGGGCACGGGTGTAGGCTCTGGCATTGTAGTCAACGGACAACTGCTCTATGGTCACGATGGCTTTGCAGGCGAGTTGGGTCACGTCACCATGGTTCGTGGCGCAGAAGGTCGCTCCTGCGGTTGTGGACGCACCGGCTGTCTGGAGGCTTATTGCTCAGCCACAGGTGTAGCCCGCACAGCTCGCGAACTGTTAGTGAAGACCAATCGTCCATCGTTACTGCGTGAGATGAATCCTGACGACATCACTTCACTTGATGTCAGCATTGCAGCAGGAAAGGGCGACGAACTGGCCAAGGAGATTTACGAGTTCACAGGCAAGATGCTGGGTGAGGCTTGTGCCGACTTTGCCGCCTTCTCATCCCCTGAGGCTTTCATCTTCTTCGGAGGTATGGTCAAGGCAGGCGACCTGATTATGGATCCCATCAAACGAGCCTATGAGGCACATGTCATGCCTATCTTCAAGGGCAAAGCGCAGTTCCTAGTCAGCGGTCTCGACGGTGCTTCAGCTGCTGTGCTTGGTGCTTCGGCCATCGGTTGGGATATACAGTAATTCGACAACCCTGTCAAAACAATAAAAGTCAGACTTCTCACAGTCTGGCTTTTTTCATAGAAAAGAGGTTGGTGCAGGACGCTACCAACCTCAACCTATGAATGAATGATAAGGGAGTCGACAATGGTCAACTAAAGACTTATCGGGGGCAAATTTAGAGATTTATCGGGAGAAAAGCAAATTTTTCGCTTGTTTTTTTTCAATATGCAAAAAAAATCGCTAAAAAATTTGCATATTAACAAGAATATGTATACTTTTGCCGACGTAATTTAAACAAAGCTAGACCAAAAATGAAAGCAATGTATAATATCTGGTGGTGGCGTAACTCGAGATTAAAATAGTCGCGGGTACGTAGTCCCTGTATATTATCATTCCAGATAAAGAGGCTCGTCGATATCGCGACGGGCCTCTTTTCTGTTAATAGAATCAACAAAAAAACAAAAATAGATATGAGTTACTTAGTAGACGAAAAAGGGTTTTACGGAGAGTTTGGTGGAGCTTACGTTCCAGAGATTCTCTATGCCACAGTGAAGAAGTTGCAGGAAGAGTATCTGCCAATCATCGAATCCAAGGAGTTCCAAGAGGAGTACATGTCGCTGCTTCGCGATTATGTAGGTCGTCCTTCACCTTTGTATTTCGCCCGCAGAATGAGCGAGCGCTATGGTTGTCAGCTCTACCTGAAAAGAGAAGACCTGAACCATACTGGTGCCCATAAGATTAACAATACCATCGGACAGATTCTGTTGGCAAAGAAGATGGGCAAGAAGCGTATCATTGCTGAAACCGGTGCAGGACAGCATGGCGTGGCAACAGCTACCGTCTGTGCACTGATGGACATGCCTTGTGTGGTGTATCAAGGAGCACTGGATGTAGAACGCCAGCATGTCAATGTGGAAAGAATGAAGATGTTGGGTGCTGAGGTTCGTCCTGTGAAGACAGGAAACTGGACGCTGAAAGATGCCACGAATGAGGCTATCCGCGACTGGTGCTGTCATCCTCAGGACACCTTTTATATAATAGGTAGTACGGTAGGACCACATCCCTACCCCGACATGGTGGCTCGTCTGCAAAGTATTATATCAGCAGAAATCAAGGAACAGCTTCAGGAGAAGATTGGACGAGATTATCCCGATGTGCTGATGGCTTGTGTAGGAGGAGGAAGCAATGCTGCCGGAACCATCTACCATTATATCGACGATGAGCGCGTGAAGATCATCTTAGCTGAAGCGGGTGGACAAGGTGCTGACACTGGACACACCGCAGCCACCATCCATGCTGGTAGACTGGGAATCCTGCATGGTTCGAAGACCTTGGTCATGCAGACGCCCGATGGTCAGATTATCGAGGCAGAGAGTATTTCTGCCGGATTGGACTATCCAGGAATCGGTCCGATGCATGCTAATCTGGCTACTCAGCACAGAGCTACCGTCTATAGTATCAACGACGATGAAGCGATTAAAGCTGCCTATGAGTTGACACGCATGGAAGGTATCATCCCAGCCTTAGAATCAGCTCATGCTATCGCAGCTTTACAGAAGGTACAGTTCAAGCCCGATGATGTAGTGGTGTTAACAGTTTCTGGTCGTGGTGACAAGGACGTAGAAACCTATCTGAACAACAAACAAATGGCAGGAGAATATGGAAACTTTTAAATATACGACAATCAGCAAGACCATTCTGGCAGACCTTTATACGCCAGTAGGTGTTTACATGAAACTGCGCGACATCTATCCACAGAGCGCACTGATGGAGAGTTCCGACTATCATGATGCAGGCAATTCACGCTCATTCATCGGTGTTAATCCCATTGCAAGCGTGGCCATTGGGCATGGTATTGTTTCCATCAGTTTCCCAGATGGAACTACTGAGCGTAAGCCACTGGGGGCTGGTTTTGGTTCAGCCGAGGCTATCCACGCACTCATCGACCGCATTAAGGTCAGTGGAGAAGATGCAGAGATGTGCGGTCTGTTCGGCTACACCTCGTTCAATGCGGTTCGCTATTTTGAGAACATTGACGTGAAGGATGAGACACAGACTGAAAACGACGCACCCGATGTGCTCTATATATTATATAAGGTGGTGATTGTCTTCGACCATCATAACAATACACTCAAAGTGGTGAGTCTAAACGAAAACGATGGCCAAAGCGACAACAACAATATTGATGCCGTGCTCAAGGCCATGAACAAGGGAAATGTCAGGGAATACGAGTTCCATCCTGTTGGTGATGTTCGCTCAACACTGACTGACGAGGAGCACAAGGCTAACATCCGACGTGGCATTCAGCATTGTCTGCGTGGTGATGTGTTCCAGATTGTTCTATCACGTCGCTTTATTCAGAAATACGAGGGCGACGACTTCAAACTCTATCGTGCTCTTAGAAGCATCAATCCATCACCCTATCTTTTCTATTTTGACTTCGGAGGCTTCAGAATCTTCGGTTCTTCTCCTGAGACACATTGTCGTATAGAGGGAGATAAGGCCTACATCGATCCGATTGCCGGCACCACCAAGCGCACGGGCGATGCAGAGGCTGACCGTAAAGGTGCTGAGTTTCTGCGAAACGACCCCAAGGAGAATGCCGAGCATGTGATGTTGGTAGATCTGGCGCGTAATGACCTGAGCCGCAACTGCCACCATGTCAAGGTGGATTATTACAAGGACATTCAGTATTATAGTCATGTTATTCACCTTGTATCCAGAGTATCAGGTGTTTTAGATGCTGACGCAGACCCCATCAAGGCTTTCATCGACACCTTCCCTGCTGGAACGCTTTCAGGAGCGCCCAAGGTTCGTGCCATGCAACTGATTTCCGAGTATGAGCCCCATAATCGTGGCGCTTATGGAGGTTGCATTGGTATCATCGGTCTCAACGGTTCATTGAATCAGGCCATCACCATCCGAACATTTGTTTCCAGAAACGGCGAGCTATGGTTCCAGGCTGGTGGAGGTATTGTGGCTAAGAGCAATGAGGAATACGAATTGCAAGAAGTAAACAACAAACTCGGTGCCCTGCGCAGAGCAATATTAATGGCTGAAAAAATGTAAGATTATGAAAATAGTGATTATCGATAATTACGACTCGTTTACCTATAACTTGAGTCATTTAGTAAAGGAGTTAGGCGCAGAGGTCACCGTTTTGCGTAACGACCAATTTAGTCTCGACGAAATCGAGTCTTACAGTAAAATCATTCTTTCGCCAGGTCCTGGCATTCCCTCTGAAGCAGGATTATTGCTTGATGTGATTCGCACATATGCTGGTAAGAAACCTATTCTGGGCGTGTGCCTTGGTCATCAGGCCATTGGCGAGGTGTTTGGAGGAAAACTGGAGAATCTCAGCGACGTATTTCATGGTGTAGCAACTCCTTGTCACATTATTGCAGATGACCCTATTTTCAGTGGCATTGACCGCGACATTACCATCGGGCGCTATCACTCGTGGGTAGTTTCAAATGAAGGACTACCTGATTGTCTCGAGATTACAGCTGTAAGCAACGAAGGACAGATTATGGCACTGCGCCATCGTGAGTTAAACGTTCGAGGCATACAGTTTCATCCAGAGAGTGTCCTTACCCCTGATGGTAAGAAGATGCTCCAGAACTGGCTATTTCTATAATTCCCATTAAACCCAATAAAACCATTCATCATTATGGAACAGACAATGAAAAGCTACCTCTTTAGGTTGCTAAACCACGAGGAACTGACTCGTGAGGAAATGAAAACTATCTTGATTGGTATTACACACAGTGAATACCCCAACGAGCAGATAACGGCTCTGCTTACCTGCCTGCAGATGAGGGGAGTAACCGTTGACGAACTTCTTGGTTTCCGTGACGGTATCCTTGAAACAGGTGTTCCCGCTATTCTTCAGGCAGACCGTTATATCGACGTGGTAGGAACGGGTGGTGACCGCAAGAACACATTCAATATTTCGACAACTGCATGTTTTGTGATTGCCGGTGCCGGCTATAAGGTTGCCAAACATGGAAACTATGCTGCCACCAGCGTCAGTGGAGCTTCTAATGTCATTCAGCATCACGGTATTAAGTTTACAGATGATATTGACAAACTGAATCGTTCGCTGAACGAAGCAGGCATTGTTTATCTGCACGCCCAGCTCTTTGCCAAGGCCATGAAGTTTGTCGGACCGATTCGTAAGGCACTGCAATTCCCAACCATTTTCAATCTCCTAGGTCCTATCGTTAATCCTTCACAACCCAAGTGTCAGTTGTTAGGTGTTGCAAATCTGGACCAGATGCGTCTATATAATAATGTATATCAGAAGTTGGGCATTGACTACGGCATCGTGAACAGCATTGACGGTTATGACGAGATAAGCCTGACCGGTCCTTTCAAGGTAACGACCAAACAATATGAGCGTATCTTCCAACCACAGGATCTTGGTTTTCAAATTGCCAAACCAGAAGAACTCGTGGGTGGTGCTACCGAAGAAGAAGCTGCTCAAATCTTCGACTCCGTACTCGAGAACCGCGCACTGCCTGCACAGAAGAATATCGTGTTGGCAAATGCTGCATTCGGCATCCAAGTATTGGAACGTGGAGAGAAAGACATCGAGGAGTGCATTGAGATTGCCCGCAAAAGTATTGATAGCGGTGCAGCCCTGCGTACCTTCAAGAAATTTGTAGAACTGAACTCATAAATTCTATGGACATCTTACAGGAAATCGTCGCTCATAAGCATTTGGAACTAGAACAGCTTTGCGCAAAAAAAACATCTTTGCGTGAGGCTTTGCTCCAAAGCAAGACGGGCATCATCGCTGAGTTTAAGCGTAAGTCACCTTCGAAGGGATGGATCAAAAAAGAGGGACGCGCAGACATCATTCCACTGTCGTATCAGCAGAATGGTGCCGCAGCACTGAGCATCCTTACTGACGAGCATTATTTTGGTGGCTCTGACGAATTTATCCGCCAAGCCCGTCAAAGCGGCGTCACCTTACCTATATTATATAAGAACTTCGTTATCGACGAAGCACAGCTATATGCTGCAGCCCTCTGTGGAGCCTCTGCCGTATTGCTTATTGCTGCTTGTCTTAGTAAACAAGAGTGCCAAACACTCTTGCATAAGGCTCACGCCCTTGGACTCGAGGTTCTTCTTGAGATGCATTCAGAGCAGGAATTGGAGTACGCAGAACTGGGACCTGATATCTGTGGTATTAACAACCGTAACCTCGGTTCATTTGTCACTGATGTAGAAAATAGTTTCCGTTTGGCAGAGTTGTTGCCTAAGGATGCAGTCAAGGTGAGCGAGAGTGGTATCTCGAATCCAGACACCGTGAAGGCTCTCCGCTCTGCTGGCTTCAATGGATTCCTGATTGGTGAAAACTTCATGAAGACTCCCAACCCTGGTCAAGCATTAAACGATTTTATCTCTAAACTATGATAGTTAAAGTGTGTGGTATGCGTGATGCGGAGAATATCCGCGGAGTCGAAGCTTTAGGCATTGACCTGATGGGCTTTATTTTCTGGTCTAAATCCAGTCGCTATGTCAGCACGCTTCCAAGTTATTTGCCAGAAAAAACAAAGCGCGTAGGAGTGTTTGTTGACGAAGAGATAGAGGTGGTTAAAAAGATTGCCCAAGAATATGCACTCCACTATATTCAGTTGCATGGGAATGAAACGCCAGACTATTGTGCTCTATTAAAGGGCCACAAACTCATCAAGGCATTTAATATCGCAACTGCCGACGACTTTGTTAAGACCAAGCCCTACGAAACACTCGTAGACTATTTCCTCTTTGACACGAAAGGCAAGTCTGTAGGTGGAAACGGCACAAAGTTTGATTGGTCTGTCCTTGCGGACTATCATGGCACTACACCTTTTATATTAAGTGGAGGTATAGGACCTGACGATGCTGCAGACATCCGCCACTTCCGCCATCCACAACTTGCAGGCATTGACCTCAACTCCCGTTTTGAAATCGACCCAGGACTTAAAAACGTCGATACCCTAAAATTATTCCTAAGCGAATTAAATAGATAAATAAATTGTAAATAGTAAATTGTCAAATAGTAAATGAACAAGATTAATTCATTATTTGCCCATCGTGGTGATAAAAAACTCCTCTCACTCTATTTCTGTGCAGGAGCTCCAACCCTCAATGGTACTGGTGACGTGATTCTTACCATGCAACAACGAGGCATTAGCATGATAGAAGTGGGTATTCCGTTTAGTGATCCTATGGCCGACGGTCCTGTCATTCAGGATGCAGCAACAACAGCTTTGAAGAACGGTATGACTCTAAAGACACTGTTTTCCCAACTTGCTGCGATAAAAGACCAAGTGGAGATTCCCCTTATCTTAATGGGTTATCTGAATCCCATCATGCAATATGGTATTGAGTCGTTCTGTCAATCGTGTGTGGAAAGTGGTGTCAGTGGTATGATTATTCCCGATTTGCCTTTTAAAGACTATCAGGAAATCATTAAGCCTGTAGCCGACCGTTACGATTTAAGGGTTATTATGCTTATCACTCCTGAAACATCTGAAGAGCGCATCCGCTTTATTGACGACAATACCGATGGATTTATCTATATGGTCAGCTCTGCAGCCATTACCGGTGCCCAGAAATCTTTCGATGAAGCCAAGCAAGAGTATTTCCGTCGTATCAATGCCATGAACCTGCGCAATCCTCGTATGATTGGTTTCGGAATCAGTAATGCTCAAACGCTGAAAGCTGCTCAGGACAATGCAGCCGGAGCTATCATTGGTTCCAAGTTTGTCACTCTTCTTAGTGAAGAAAACGGGAACACTGATAAGGCACTCGACCGATTGTTTGAAGCATTAAACTCATAAATAATGTAAAAGGGGCGATTGTTTCGCCCTTTTTTATTACCTTTGCACACAAATCTACTAAACCAGAAGAAAAAGATGAAGAGAATTTTACAGATTACAATGCTGCTTTTGGTGGTATTGTGCGTTCAGGCTAAGGGTTGGAACGAGCAACAGTACAAGCAAATTGAGCAAAGCATCCGCATGCCTCAGTTTGCGGACAAAAAGTACGACATTACAAAATTTGGCGCTAAGCCTGCCAACACGGCTGCCAAGAATCAGAAGGCTATTCAAAAGGCTATTGACAAGTGTTCGAAGAAGGGCGGTGGGCGTGTTATCGTGCCTGCAGGTCAGCATTTCCTCACTGCAGCCATTCAACTGAAAAGTGGCGTCAACCTCGTTGTTGAGGAAGGTGCTGTGCTTGAGTTTGCTTTCGAGCCCGAGCTCTATCCCATTGTTCCCACACGTTGGGAAGGATTGGATTGCTGGAACCTCAGCCCGCTGATTTATGCCTATCAGGCCAAGGACATTGCCATCACTGGTAAGGGAACTATTGATGGTGGCGGTTCTAACGATACCTGGTGGCCTTGGTGTGGAAACAGTCGCTTTGGTATGAAGCCTGGTGGTATTGCCCAGAATCAGGGAGCCCGTGCCCGTCTGCTTAAGTATGCAGAAGATGGTGTGCCCATGGACGAGCGCAAGTTCGGTCCTACTGACGGTCTGCGTCCTCAGATGATTAACCTGAACCAGTGCGAAGGCATTCTGATTGAAGATGTCACACTGCTTCGCTCTCCTTTCTGGGTTATTCACCCTCTGCTTTCCACAGACATTACCGTTCGTGGCGTACATATTAATAATGATGGACCCAATGGTGACGGTTGCGACCCAGAATCATGCGACAGAGTACTGATTGAGGGCTGCTACTTTAATACAGGCGATGACTGCATCGCCATTAAGAGTGGTCGTAACAACGATGGTCGTGAGGGCGGTCAGGGAAAATTTGCCGGTAAACCTTCAAAGAACATCATTATTCGTAACAGCAAGTTTAACAACGGTCATGGTGGTGTGGTAATCGGTTCTGAAATCAGTGGTGGTTGCCAGAATGTCTTTGCAGAAAACTGCGAAATGGATTCTCCATCGTTGGACCGTGTGCTCCGCATCAAGACAAACTCATGTCGCGGTGGTATTATCGAGAACATCAATGTCCGCAATGTCAGGGTTGGACAATGTGGCGAGGCTGTACTGAAGATTAATACCGATTATGAACCTCGTGAGGTATGCTGTCGTGGTTTCTACCCCATCGTTCGTAATGTGACGATGGAGAATGTAACCTGTCAGAAATCGAAATATGGCGTGATGATTGTTGGTTATCAGGATCCGAAGTTGGCTTATACTGTCAACAACATCACGGTTAAGAATTGTCAGTTCAACGGTGTATACAACAAGCCCCTCCATCAGATTGGTTTGGCTCAGGATGTCACTTACGACAACCTGATGATCAACGGTTCGCTGGTATTGCAGAACCCTCCTTACAAGCACTATTCTGAGTGGATGACTTATAGCGAGATGAAGCGTGTACCCAGGTCATACCTACTGGATTTCTCAAAGCGTCCCAAGTGGAGCTATGTCATGGGTATTGAACTGGAAGGCATGCTGGACACCTATCTCAGATATGGTGGCGAGGACATCCGCAAGTATTGTCAGGAGTATACAGATACCATGATTAACGAAAAGGGTGACATCCGTGGATATAACATTTTAGATTATAACCTTGACAATATCCGCACGGGCCACTTCGTAACCCGTATGTATCAGAAATGGCCTGAGCAGAAGAATCTGCTGGCTATGAAAACAATGATGAAACAGTTGCAGGAACAGCCACGCACCATTGCCGACAAGGTTTTCTGGCACAAAGCCATCTACTCATATCAGGTTTGGCTCGATGGTATCTTCATGGGACTTCCCTTCCGCACCCTGACAGCACCTATCACAGAAAAAGCCAAGGTGGGCAAAGGCAAGAAAGCCAAGAATCCTATCATTGACATCTATGACGATGCTGTGAACCAGCTGAAGATTACCTATCAGCGCACCTTTGATCCCAAGACCGGATTGAACCGTCATGCTTATGACGAGACCCGCAAAACCTTCTGGGCAGACAAAGAGACTGGACTTTCACAACATTGTTGGGGACGTGCTCAGGGCTGGTATACAATGGCACTTATCGAGGTGCTTGATGCACTACCTGAGGATTATGCCCGTCGTTCGGAAGTTATCGACCTATTGATAAAAGACTTTGATGCCATCATCAAGTGGCAGGATAAGGAAAGTGGCGTATGGTATCAGGTAATGGATAGCCCAGGTAAAGAGGGCAACTATTTGGAATCAACTTGTTCCAGCATGTTTGCCTATGCGCTACTGAAGGCTTATCGCAAAGGCTATGTCGGCGAGAAATACCGCGATGCAGGCATCAAGGCCTACAAAGGCATTATTGCAAACTTCATCAAGGTACATCCTGATAAAACCATTTCGCTAACCCAATGTTGTGAAGTAGCAGGACTGGGTCCGGCTGCTACACCAGAAGTAGTTGCTGCCATGAAGAAAATCAATCCGAAGGGCACTGTCAAAGAAAACCAGCGACGCGACGGTAGTTATAAATACTATCTCAGCGAGCCCATCCGCGACAACGACGCTAAGGGAGTCGGGCCGTTTATATGGGCTTCTCTGGAAATGGAAATGTTAGGATACACCACAGAAAACATAACAGCCTCGATAGATCGCGAGGCTGTTCTCTTTCGTAACAATCCTCTCATCACCGAAGCAGAGCCTTTGACATCTCTCACTGTGGGCAATGGACACTTCGCCACCACCGTTGATGTAACAGGCTTGCAGAGTTATGTCGATGATTACAAAAATGGGATTCCTCTCAACGCGATGAGCGACTGGGGATGGCACTCTTTCCCCAACAAAGAAAACCTGAAAGAAGAGGAGAGCCAGAAAGCCTATGACTTTGGTCATGGACATCCTGAAGTTTATGCCATAGAATACAAAAAGGCAGAGGACGGTCGTCATAAACTGGCTACGGAGTATTTCCGCGTTAATCCTCATCGCTTGAATTTGGGTGCCGTCGGCTTGGATTTGAAAGATGCCAATGGCAATGCCATCGCTCTCAGCAAACTCACAGATATCAATCAAAAGTTAAATCTCTGGCAAGGTGAAATCACATCCAACTATAAGGCTGATGGCGAGAAAGTGAATGTTGTAACCGTCGGCTTACCTAATCGTGATGCAGTTGCCTATCGCATCAGCACTCCTTTATTGAAAAAAGGACAGGCTAGTGTTAGCATCTGTCTGCCCTATCCCACTGGCAAACATGCCGATGATGCCAGTGACTGGAGCAATGACGCCCTGCACACCAGTCGTATCATTAATTCAAGCGACCATGTTGTCACGCTTATGCATAACATCGACACCACCACCTATTATATATATATAAGGTGGGAGGGTGATGCTCTGTTTAAAGAGGTGAAAGCACACACCTATCAACTCAGTACGGATGCCGATGCACTATCTTTCGAGGTGGAATATAGTCCCGTACGCCGTAGCATTGACTCGGCCATTGAAGCCTTCCGCTTCGACCAAGCACAGAAGACTACTCAGAAGTTCTGGCATAAGTTCTGGACAGAGACCGCTTTTGTTGATTTCAGCCAATGTACAGACCCACGTGCCAAGGAACTGGAACGTCGTGTGGTATTGTCACAATACCTCACTCGCATCAATTGTGCCAACAATATGCCCCCACAGGAAACAGGACTTACTTACAACACGTGGTTTGGGCGTCCTCATTTAGAAATGACCTGGTGGCATGCTGTTGACTTTACACTCTGGAATCAGCCTAAGGTTGTAGAACAAATGCTTCGTTGGTACGACAAGGTGGCTGCACCTATTGCCAAGAAGATTGCCCAACGTCAAGGTTTCAAGGGCATTCGTTGGATGAAGATGACAGATCCATGGGCTGGCGAAGCTCCATCCAACACGGGTTCATTCCTGACATGGCAACAACCCCACTACATCTATCTTGCAGAAGAGATGTATCGTGCCAATCCATCGGCAGAAACCCTAGCCAAATATGCAGACAACGTAGAAGCTACTGCAGAGTTTCTTGCTGATTTTGCTCAAAGTTCTGTTCGCCGAGGCAATGCATCGGCCACTTACAACCTCATCGGTCAAACCGCCATGCAGGAGTGTATGACAAAGAATATCAGCTATAATCACCCCTTTGAGTTGGCCTACTTCTGCTATGCCCTGAAGGTGGCTCAACAGTGGCGTGAGCGTATGGGAAAGGCTCGTAATAAGCAATGGGACGATGTGATAGCCCGCCTAGCACCTCTTCCTATCACCAAAGAAGGCATCTACACAGCAGGACTCCCCAAAGGTAGCACTAAGGCTATCCTTCCTTCTTTCGACCCCTTCAATACCGTTGGTGGTGGTTCCACCTCGGCAAAAGCAGAAACCTTTGCTGATAAGGTACGCAACGACCATCCTGCCGTGCTTGGAGCCATCGGCCTCCTGCCTACCGGTTCTGTACGCTGCGACTCAGTCGCAGCAAACAAGACCTTGGATTGGGTCATGCAGAATTGGAATTGGCAGACCACATGGGGATGGGACTATGGTATGATTGCCATGACTGCAGCCCGCTTAGGTCGTCCAGACATTGCCCTTGATGCACTGCTCATCGACACACAGAAGAACACCTATCTCAAGAACGGACATAACTTCCAGACTGCCGACCGCTTGCGCCTCTATCTCCCAGGCAACGGAGCTCTGCTCACAGCCATAGCCATGATGTGTGCCGGTTGGGATGGATGCAAGGACGTTCTTAACCCTGGTTTCCCAAAAGACGGCACTTGGAATGTGCGTTGGGAGGGATTGCGTCGTATGCAATAGCGTAAACGTTTAAGTGTTAATAATCAATAAGGTACGAGAAGGTTTTCAATTCCTTTTCGTACCTTTGCAACGAAACTACGAAACAATCAAATATGAAGAAATATCTACTCACAACATTGGCAGCTCTTTTTTCACTGATAACAGTAGCTGCAGACTATGACCAAAACAAGCCTTTTGGTTTCTGTACCCGTTCTTCACGTACTGATGCTGCCTGCACCTACAACATTACAGGTGGTGGCTGCTACTCCTACCCTATCCCAAATGGTTTTGCAGGAAAGGTTATTGTCTTGAAATCCAACGGAAAAGACATGAAGAAAGACATTCAGAATGCTATCAAGCAAAATGACGTTATCATCTTAGACGGCTCCAATGGCGATTTCATCGTGTCAAGCAACGTCAATGTCGAAGGAGGCAATAAGACCTTGCTGGGTATCAACAATGCACGCCTTTGCACCAAATGGTATGTTACGAATGATATCATAACAGCACTTAACAAAGCTGGGGTACCCAACATGAGCACTCATGATGGTGGTGGAATGTTGCCCAATGGTCAGTTCGTAAGAGAAGAAGCCGAATACAACACACGAAAGATTATCATCGAACTGACAGGCGATCAAAGTGAAAGCTATCGCAGGTCTGGAATTCTTACGGTGCGTCAAGAGAACATCATCATTCGCAATCTCACCTTCGTAGGCCCCGGCTCTATCGATGTAGGTGGAAGCGACCTGCTTTCCTTCAATGGTGCCAAGCACTGTTGGGTTGACCATTGTTCCTTCTCTGACGGTATGGACGGCAATTTCGACATCACCCAGAGTTCCGACTTCAACACTGTCAGTTGGTGTACCTTCAGCTATACCGAACGTTCGTATATGCACCAGAACACTAATCTTATTGGCTATAGCGACCGCGAGCCAACAGGTTTCCTAAACACCACCTATGCTTTCAATTGGTGGGGACAAGGCTGTGTTCAACGTATGCCTATGATTCGTGTCGGAAAGATTCACATGCTGAACAACTATTTCAGCTGCACTACTGCTGGCAATTGCATCAACCCACGCAAGAACTCTGAAGTGCTCATTGAGGGCAATTACTTCGAAAAGGGTGTCAGAAGATACTACAGTCAGAATGACGCCATCTCAGTAACATGGGCTGACAGCAACCACGCCGAAGAACCCAACAAAGCTGGTCAACCGATATCTATCGGCACTCCTGTCACCGTACCCTACGATTATTCCGTAGCCCCTTATGCTGACGTACCTGCAGCGGTAAAGAAGCATGCTGGGGCGACACTGAAGAAATAACGTAAACATTATAATTATGAAGAAAACTTTACTCACATTATTGGCAGCATTCTTTACCTTGGCTGCTACAGCACAAGACCAAGCTCCTGCCTTCCCTGGTGCTGAGGGTCACGGACGTTATGTCACGGGTGGACGAGCCTCTGACGGAACGACAAAGGTTTACCATGTTACCACACTCGAGGACAACACCAGTGGAAATATCCCAAACTCCTTGCGCTGGGCACTGAAACAAAGTGGTCCACGTACTATCGTTTTTGATGTCAGTGGCATTATAGAATTGAAAGCCGATCTTACCATCAACGCGAATACGACCATAGCAGGCCAGACTGCCCCTGCTCCAGGTATTACACTGCGGTATTACACTGTACGCCCAAATGGCAACAACATTATCATGCGCTATATCCGTATTCGACGCGGAGAAGAAAAGGACGTTAATGAAGGTGCCGATGCTACATGGGCTCGAAACTTTAAGGGCTTGATTCTCGATCATTGCTCTTTCTCTTGGAGTATTGATGAAGTTGCCTCATACTATGACAACCGTGATTTTACCATGCAATGGTGTTCTGTTGCCGAAGCACTCAACAATGCGGGACATGGAAAGGGTGCACATGGATATGGTGGTATATGGGGTGGTAAGCAAGCATCTTTTCACCACAACTTAATTGCACATGTAAATAACCGAGCACCGCGTTTGAACGGAGCCCGCTATGGTTGGGATGGTTACGATAAAACAAAATACATCAATACAATTGATGCTGAAAGAGTTGACTTGCGTAACTGTGTTATGTATAACTGGGGAAATGGAAATGGTGCTTATGCAGGACAAGGCGGCTATCATAACATTGTCAACAACTACTATAAAGCTGGTCCATCTACCAAAAATAAAACTCGCGTATTCCAATGTGGGCATACGAATAACGACAAGGACGACAATGGAAAGAAGATTGACCCCAAAGGCACACACATTTATGGTCATTTCTATATAAACGGCAATTATGTAACCGCTGCCTCTTCACCTGCCAACTACGACTGGAACGGTGTTATTATTGATGACGGAAACACAACGATAAAAGATACCATCAAATTGACAGAGCCCGTCATTACCGGCGACATCACCACTCATACAGCACAGGTTGCTTATGAGAAAGTATTGGCTAATGTAGGTGCCTCCCTCTATCGAGATGCAGTTGATACAAGGCACGTAGAAGAAGCCAAGAATGGTACCGCAACATATAAAGGTTCTGTTTCAGGTGCTCAAGGACAACTTGACAAAGTATCAGACCAAGGAACTTACGAACTGGAATCGACCTCTCGCCCTGAAGGCTTTGATACCGATGGTGACGGTATCCCCGATGAATGGGAAACAGCCAATGGTTTAAACCCCAATGATGCCAGTGACGCATACTTAAAGACAATTGATACTGCGAAAGGATGGTACACCAACCTTGAGGTCTATCTGAACTCACTTGTTGAGGATATCATGAAGGCAGGAATGGCAGATGGTGAAAGCAATTACACAGAATACTGGCCTGCCTATAACCCCACTGGCATCAGCCAGACTCGCACATTGGCTATCACAGCTACAGAATATTACGATTTGAACGGTCGTCGCTTGGCAGAGCCTCAGCGTGGAGTTAATATCCGTGTGGAGCGCATGGCCAACGGACAGGTTGTTACCTCTAAGGTTATCAAATAGCTCTTTCTTTCGAGAGAGATTATGAGAGAGGCTCTGCTTGAAATGAACCCCAAAGTTAGACAAAAAACTTTCGGGGTTCATTTCAGAAGCTGCCTCTCTTTTCTTTTGCTCGAGAGGGTATCGACAAAACAAATACACTGTATTTACTCGGTAAATTCAGTGAATTTGGTCGGTAAATTCACTGAATTTGGTCACCAATTTCACTGAATTTACTTTATAGGGAGTTATTTCTTATGTTATAAACATAGGCTCAAGCGCATCGTAAACGATTACGTGAAAAAGCACTGTTATTAATAAGGTATATAGAGGTCTTTTTCGTAACTTTGCCACAGATTATTGGAACTAATCATAAAGTATTATACTAACTAAATCGTGTTTTTATGACAAACAAGTACTTAAGACCTTTTGTCTGTCTCATTCTCGCCATGTTGGGAATGAGCCAAAGTGCTATTGCATCTGACTTCAAGGACTTCAGTGTCATCGTCAACAATCAGACGGGGACATTGCTGACCAGCGAAGAACAAGTGCAAGGCACTGCAGTAGAATTTGGCGTAGCTGTAGCTGCCGACGGTACTGTAAGCCGTGTGGCTGCAGGCGACGCATCATCCGTTGCCACTGTTAGTGGAAAGTATCACAGCGATCATGGATGCACCAACCTCAAGGTTGTTGTTCCCGTTCCTGGCGATGTGACAATCCTCGTAGGTCAGTGCACCTACAGCAGTAATGACATCGTTGTCAAGAACAGCGCTGGCGAAACCGTTGTCACCAAGACTCCAGCCACGGCTTGCTGGAAGAACGACCGTTCTAACGTCACTGAGCTTGTCTACAAAGGTGGAGCCACTACGCTGACAATCTCTGGCATGAGTTATTGTCCTTTCGTGGCTGTAAAAAAGTATGTTGAACCAGCCGCTTTCCGCAATTTCGGCGCATGCGTCAACAATCAGGGTGGAACATTGCTTACTTCCAGCGAGCAAGTAGCAGGCACAGCCGTTAATTTCGGCATTGCTGTTGCTGACGATGGAACCGTGAGCCGTGTAGCTGCTGATGATGCATCATCCATTGCCACCATCAGTGGTAAGTTCCACAGCGAACATGGTTGCACAAACCTGAAGACTGTGGTGCGTGTTCCTGGTGCCGTAAAGATTATTGTAGGACAGTGTACTTACAGCACCTCTGCCATTACGGTTACAGACGGAGAAGGAAAGACCGTTGCCACTCTGACTCCATCAAATCCTGCATGTTGGAAGAACGACAATGCTAATGTAGATGAAATCGTTTACAATGGTGATGCCACAACGCTGACCATTACAGGCATGAGCTATTGTCCTTACATTGCTGTTGAGGCTATTAATAACAAATTGGACAATGTTGCCACCACAGCTACCTTCCCATTTAATTTAGGTACAGAAGGTCAGATTGCCAGCTTTGGCGATATGGACTTCTACTTCTTGTCAAGCAAAATAACCCATGGTGCCAACCTTATCCTAAAAGACAAGAGCACTCATGGCAGTTCTACAGAGACCCGCTTCCAGCCAACCGTTGCCAACGAGGCTGCACCCAGCGAGGCCAATGCCATCAAGTTCATGATTCGTCCTTATCCAGGTCTGGTATTTACCCCAACCAAGGTTTCTGTTAAGTCAACTCGCTTCGGAACCGATGGTGGTAAACTGGACTTTGCCTGGATTAATCCTGACGGCACAGCTGTAACATTGGACACAGGTCAGACACCAAACCGCAACAACAAGACCGCAGAGCCTTCTCAGTATTCTTATGAGATTGCTGGTGCTACACCTGCTGAAGGCGAGTGTGGACTGCAGATTAACCTCTACGGCTTGGGCGATACCAAGCAGGTTGGCTTTGCAGATATCGTGATTGAGGGTACGCTCACTGGCGAGAAGCAGGAGATTCCTATCTTGGCATCTTTCAAGGCAAACGGTATCGAATATAATGTTGAAGACCTTTTCGAAATTGTTGGTGAAGATTATGTAGCCAACATCGAGCTCTTCAAGGCAGACAAGATGATCAACACTTCTAATCCGCTCACTGATGTTGTTGCCAAAGCAGGTACTGTAGGCGATATCACCTATGAGGGTGACGACCAAAAGACGGTAGTTACCATTCCTGTTACTCACAATAACATGACAATGAAGTGGGTAGCTAACTTCGTTCGCAAGCCTTTCTATACCCTGAGCTATATTGACACCGACGGCCAGACCGTTATTGGTACTCAGCAGGTGGAGAAGGACGCTGAGATTGGCGCATTCGCATTCGACGGAACCAGCGCTACAATTGGTCTTGGTTCTGCTTTCCGTGGTTGGGCAACCGCTAATAGTGGAAGCACAGCTGTAAAGTACACGACCAAGAGTACATTCACAAGCGACACCAAGCTTTATGCATACCACACACCAATTGAAGTGGCTACTCCAACAGCTCGTTACGACTATGACCTGACTCAGCAGAACTTCGACCCTGCTGATCATGAGATGCTGACCTTCGAAGGCAGTGGTTACTGGCATGACAAGCAGCACGGTTGGGCATTCCAGAAGGGCGATAAGATTAAGCTCGAACTGGCTGGCAAGGGTTATATCAAGATGAGCTTGTGCCAGTATTCTTCAGATGGCGAGCTGAAGTTGTATGCTCCTGACGGAACCACCGTTATCGGTACTACAGCCAACAAGGTTTCTGCTGATGGCGCTAGCGCTACCATCCAGTATGATGGTGCTCAGGGCGCAGGCATCCTGACACTTGAGATTCCTGCTGTTTCCTATATCCATAGCATCAGCATTCGTAACCAGGCTGAAGATCCTTACACCCACGCAGATGGTAGCAACATCTACGTTGTAAAGCGTGGCGCTACAGATGTTGAGAGTGGTAAGAACCTGCTTTCAATGCTTGAACTTGCCAACGGATTCAGCGGTACTGAGCGTCAAATCATCTTCCTGCCCAATGGCCTCTACGATTTGGAAGAGACCGTACTGACAGCCATCAGCCGCAACAACATCTCGCTGATTGGCCAGTCTATGGACGGAGTCATCATCAAGAACGCTCCAGATATCAGTGTTGAGGGTATTGGCACCACAGCCACTCTGCTGAACACAAGTACAGGTTTATATATGCAGGATCTGACCTTGCAGAACGCCCTCGACTACTACGGTGCACAACGTGCTGGTCTGGCAGGTGGTCGTGCAGTCTGCCTGCAGGATAAGGGTAAGCAGACCATCTGCAAGAACGTGAAGATGCTCTCTTATCAAGATACCTATTATTCTAATGCAAACAACCAGTTCTACTGGGAGGATTCTGAGATTCATGGCACCGTTGACTATCTGTGCGGTGGTGGTGATGTTTACTACAACGGATGTACCTTCGTTAACGAGAGCCGCTCGGCTGAAGGCAAGACAGGTTCGGATGTCATCACGGCTCCTTACACTGATGCCAGCAACAAGTTTGGCTATGTGTTCAACAACTGTACCATCGAGAACCATGCTGCCAGCTTCAGCCTGGGTCGTGCATGGGGTGGCAATTCTACCTCTGTATGGCTCAACACCACGATTAACCAGCCCAACGAAATTGTAAGCACTCGCTTCAACTTGGAAGGTATGAACGTAGCTGCCTATAAGTTCAAGGAGTACAACTCTGTGGACAAGGACGGTAATGTTGTTTCTCCAGCTAGCCTGGTAGAGACCTTCACTAAGGGCAGTCAGTCATATACCTACGACATCATCCTCTCTGACGATGAAGCTGCAGGATTCACCCTCGACAAGGTATTCACCAACTGGGCTCCTGCAGAAATCGCCAAGCAGGCTGTTGCCCCAAGTTTCGTTAAGTTGGATGGCACTTCTCTCACATGGGAGGATAACAAGGCTACCAAGTTGTGGGCAGTACTGAAGAATGGCGAGGTTATCGACTTCGTTTCCACAGCTTCCTATACTGTTGACGATGCAACTGCTGTATATGCCGTTCGAGCAGCTAACGAAATGGGTGGACTTAGCGAGGCTGTCGTTGCAAACAGCTACATCACCGTTACTTTGGCTAATACTGGCTATGCTACATTCTACGATTCTGAAAGCGCTTACGCTCTGCCTGCAGACCTGAAGGCTTACGCTGTTTCAAATGCTAATACTATCGAGCTGACCTATGCAGAAGTAGGAAACATCATTCCTGCTGGTACTGCTGTTATGCTCGAATCTGCAGACAAGACTGGTGGTGAGTTCTTCCTGTCGCCTGTAAATGCGAAGGTTGCATACAAGGGAGCAAACATGCTGAAGGGTAGTGACGTTGCAACAACCACTACTGCTGACGAGCCCAGTTTGTTCTACAAGCTTACCTTCGGAAACTCTAAGACCGCTCAGGCTGGCACCTTCGGTTGGTTCTGGGGTGCAGAAAATGGTGGAGCCTTCGAGATTGAGGCACATCGTGCATGGTTGGCTATTCCACAGGGAGTAAACAGCACTCCTGCTATCGCTTACATTGTTGGCACAAATGGCAATGGAACCACAGCCATCAAGAACATTGAGAACAAGCAAGATGCTACTGGCGAATACTACAACCTGCAAGGTCAGCGTGTCAACGCTCCTGCAAAGGGTCTGTATATTCACAACGGCAAAAAAATCATTATTAAATAAAGGAACGTTATGAACAAAGTTAAAATATTAGCATTGTCCGCTATCATTGCTTTAGTCCTGACAGCATGCGCCAATGAAGACAATACCTACGAGCGTCTTCATACCTACGACCAGACTGAGAGTTTCTCTTCTGTTGCTGGCAAGTACACTGTAGACCTGAAGTTTATGAAAGGACAGCCTGTCATCGGCGAGGAGACTGCCGACTGGGTAACAGTGACCGCTCTGCCTAGCAGTGGCGAAGAGCAAGCTAAAGTTGAAATCACCGTAAAGGAGAATGCAACTGGTGCAGAACGCACCATGTTGCAGACCATCACGGTTGGTGACTATACTGTCAAGTTGACGATTATCCAAGGTATTACCAACGTCAACGATCCTAACGAGGACGAAACTGATCAGCCTGCATATTCGCCAGGCAAGTAAAGTCTCACCTTAATTAATATATATTAGCGGTGGAAAGCCTAAAACGGCTTTCCACCGCTTATTATGTCTTATATATTTTGATAAAATTAAAAAAGCACTCTAAATATTTGTTTATTTCAAGGAAAAATAGTACTTTTGCGCACTGAAAACTACAGAGAATATCACATGTAATATAAACATTTACTTTTTTAAACTAAAACAAAATTCTAACATGCAAAAAAGAAGACTACTCTTAGCCATGTTGCTGTGTGCATTTTGGCTAACGGGCTTCGCCCAGAATGCAATCAAGGGTACCGTCAAAGACAAGAACGGCGAACCTCTGATTGGCGTAAGCGTTACTTTTGGTAACGGGCAGGGAACTGTTACAGACATTGACGGTAACTTCAGTGTCAACGCTCCCGCTGGTTCAACCATCAAGTTCTCGTATGTAGGTTACAAGCCCCAGACTTTGAAAGGTTCTGGCAACATGAACATCACGATGGAAGAAGACAACACCACGTTGGAAGATGTTGTTGTTGTAGGTTACGGTACCATGAAGCGTCGTGACTTGACAGGTGCCGTGGCTTCTGTAACCGGTGAGAAACTAGCTGCCAACCCTGTGGCTAATGTTGCACAGGCTCTGCAAGGTCAGCTACCCGGCGTGAACGTCATCTCACAGGACGGTCGTCCTGGTGGCTCTATCTCCATCCGCGTTCGCGGTGGTGGTTCTATCACCCAGTCAAACGACCCTTTGTTCATTGTTGACGGTGTTCAGGTTTCATCTATTGACGACATTCCTGCCGACAACATCGAGAGCATCGACGTACTGAAGGATGCTGCTTCAACAGCCATCTACGGTGCCCGTGGTGCCAATGGTGTTATCCTCGTAACCACAAAGACTGGTCAGGAAGGCAAGGTTTCTGTTAAGTATAACGTTTATGTTCAGGCCAAGGCTAAACCAAAACTCCTAGAGGTAACTGATGCCTACGACATGGTATATAACACCTGGGCATACTCAACAGCCTACAATGCCTCACAAGGCCAAGATGTTGCAAAGTATTACGGCTTAGGCACGGAGAACGGCAACCACCTGAACGAATACAGGAATGTTTCTGCCCACAACTATGTTGATGACATTCTGAAGAACTCTACCACATGGAACCACGACATTTCCTTGAGTGGTGGTAACGATAGAACAAAGATCTTCGCTACTATCAACTACCTCAACGACGACGGTATCCGCAGAAATTCTGGTTTCAAGCGTTGGAATGCCAACGTAAAACTTGTCCAGAAGGTTACAAAGAACTTTACGGCAGACTTTGACATTCGTTACACCGAGATGACCATCAAAGGTAACCACTTCTCAAATGCTACATCTGCCTACACCTATCGTCCTATCGATACACCATTGGGAATTGACGATCCTACTCTGCTCGGCATGGGTTCTCAGAACGTGGAGCCTCAGTACAATCCCGTGGCAGCCAACGATCAGTATTTCTATCAGAGAGACCGCCAGCGCCTGCAGGGAAAGGTCGGACTGACCTGGATTCCTGTCAAGGGTCTGACTGCCAAGAGTGAGCTCTCTTTGAGCCGTAACTGGACCAAGGCCCAGACATGGGACGGTGGTTTGGTTAATGGAGGTGTCAGCTCTGCCAAACTGGAACAGGGCGACGGCTACAATGTTCGTTGGGCTACAACCTTGAATTATGAAGTACAAGGACTCGGCGAGGACCACACCCTCTCGTTCCTCGTTGGTAATGAGGTACTTTCTAACAAGTCCACCTCTTCTTCTATCTACGGACAAGGATTCCCCGATGGTTTCACCATGGATAATGCATTTGGTATGATTACCATGAACGACCATGTGAACGACTCATATAATTATACCATTAACACTCCTAACCACACCAACTCTTGGTTCGGACGTGCCAACTACAACTACTTGGGCCGTTACCTGCTGACTGCTACATTCCGTGCCGACGGTAGCTCTAAGTTCGCTCCCAACAAGCACTGGGGATACTTCCCTGCTGTCGCTGCCGCATGGCGTATTTCTGACGAGCCGTTCCTCAAGGACGCCCAGGCCTCATGGCTGGACAACTTGAAGCTGCGTCTGTCTATCGGTACCTCTGGTAGCGACAATATCAGTTCATCACTTTGGAAAGAGACTTGGACCACCAAGGACGTCAAAGTAGATGGCAATACCATTACAACCTACGTTCCTGGCGACATGATGCCTAACGACGACCTGAAATGGGAGACTACTATCTCACGTAACCTTGGTATTGACTTTGGCTTCCTGAACCGCATCAGAGGTAGCGTTGAGTTCTATTGGAACACCACCAAGGATATTCTGATGCAGGTTCCTGTTGACGCTTCAACAGGTTATGCATACCAGTACCAGAATGTGGGTGAGACCTCTAACAAGGGTATTGAGTTGTCACTGGCTGTTGACATTATCAAGAAGAAGGACTTCAAGTTGGATTTCAACATGACCTACAACTATAATGTCAACAAGGTTGAGAAGTTGAACGACAATGCTTTGGCCGACACACACACCGGTTGGGGCTCTACCATGCGTCTTCCCTACTATGACTATATTATCCGTGTTGGTGAACCTGTTGGTACCATTAATGGTTACCAGTCTATGGGCTACTTCACTACCGATGACTTCGACTATGATGCCGCTACAGGCAAATACACGCTTAAGAGTGGTGTGACAGGTGTTGCTACCGCTGGTAACTTCCCGGCAACCCTGCTGAATCTGGCTGCCGACGGTAAGACTTTCCCAGGTGCTCCCAAGTTCCAGGATGCTGATGGCGACGGCGAAGCTGACGAGGCCATTATCGGTCACATCATGCCGAAGCACACTGGTGGTTTCAATATCAACGCTAACTATAAGGGTTTCGACTTCTCTGCTGGTTTCACTTATCAGCTTGACGGTAAGGTTTACAATGCCAATGCCATGCATACCTTCATGGGTAACAAGGACACTGGTTACGGTCAGAACCGTCTGAGCTATGCTGCTGATGCCTATAAGTACTATGACGTTGATGCCAGTGGCAACTTGGTATTCGATCCCACACCTGCTACTCTAGCTCGTCTGAATGCCGGTACGAAGTATGGTACCTTCTTCTCAGAGTATGGTATTTGCTCTTCTGAGTTCATTGAAAGTGCTGCATACCTCCGCTTGAACACCCTGACACTAGGTTATACTATTCCTAAGCAGTTGATCAAGAAGATTGGTCTCAGCAACCTGCGTGTTTACTTCACAGGTGGTAACCTCTTCTGCATCTCTGGTTACTCTGGTCTTGATCCTGATGTTAACACATCAAGTTCAACAGGCGGATTCCCCACTCCTGGTTACGACTATGAGGCTTATCCAAAGGCCCGTACCTTCACTTTCGGTCTTAATGTAGCATTCTAATTAATCTAAAAACAGAAAAAATATGAAAAAGAAAATATATTCTGCACTATGTCTGGGCACAGTCCTGCTGACAGCATCCTGCAGTGATTTCCTTGAGACATCATCTCCTTCTGTCGTTGATGCCGACTTTGTGTTCTCCAACACAACTACGGCTCGCGCCGCTATGGAAGGAGGCTATGAGCAATGGAGAGCAACCTGTAACAGCTATACCTACGGTGCCGGTCTGTTCTACGCATCCGACATTGCTGGCTCAGACATTGAGCGTCACCCTGAGGCTTATTCTAACCAGGTTCCCCGTCATATCCCAGAGGGTCTTTATGAGAATGGTGCAAAAGCCAGCACCTACGACATCGACTCATACTCTTCTAATGCCAACTCGGGTGCATATGTACAACTATACGACTGTATCGGTAAGGCCAACGCTGTGATTACAGCGATGGAAAGTGCTGCCAATTATGACGAGATGATTGGAAGCGCTACCAAGCCCAACAATATCAGCCAGCTTTATGGTGAGGCTATTGCCTTGCGTGCTGCCAGCTACCGTGAGCTGATTAAGTACTATGGCGATGTTCCCCTCGTGAAGAAGTTTGGTGTGGCCTCTGGTGGACTGACTGCTCGCGATTCTATCTACGACTACATCCTGGCTGACCTGAAGCGTGTTGAGCCTCTGATGTATCCTGTAGGTTCTATCCCCGGTGTAGGTGCTGCTAATAAGAACTATTTCTCACAGACCTTCGTTGACGGTCTGATTGGACGTATCGCCTTGGAAGCTGCCGGATACCAAACCCGTCGTGCTGACATTAATTATGTCGATGGTTCTGGCAATGCCGTTCAGTTTGAGAAACTGGGTCAGCCCAATGCCAATGCAGCCAATGCGTTCTATGCCCGTCGTTCCGACTGGCAGAAGCTCTATGCTGTTGCCAAAGAGTACTTCCAGAAAGCACTTGCTCATGCTGGTACTGCCACTCTCCACACCACAGACCCACGTACTAATGGCAAGCAGGGACAAGTTTTCGACAACCCATTCCAGTATTTCTTCCAGCAGATGATGGAAGACGATGCCATCTATGCTGACGAGTCTATCTACGAGTATCCTATGCAGGTTAACGTAAGCTCTGACGAGCGTACCTACTCTTCAGGCCGTCCCTCAGGTGGTGGTTCAAAGAATGCCTATCCCTGTAAGGACTATGGTCAGGCACGTATCAATCCCGCTTACTACTATGGCATCTTCGATCCTCAAGACAAGCGTCGTGACGTTACTGTATGTGTAACAGGTTCTAACGGTGCCGGTGTTGAGGTTCTGATCCCCTTCACCATGGGCTCTACCGTCAAGGGTGGTGGTCTTGGCATGAACAAGTGGGACGAGAATCGTCAGAAAGCTCCCAATGTGCTTGCACAGCGTAAGTCTGGTATCAATGGTCCATACATGCGTATGTCAGAAATCTACTTGGGCTATGCAGAAGCTTGTGCAGGCCTCGGCGATGACGTTGATGCCATGGCATATCTGGAAATTATTCGCAAACGTTCTTTCCCCGAGGGCAAGGCCGATGTTAACGGTTTCGTCACCAAGTGTGGGGCTCTTTATCCCAGCAGCGGATGGTCTTCAGTCTACAAGGCTATCATCGAGGAGCGTGGCTTCGAGTTTGCTGGTGAGGGCGACCGCCGCTTCACCCTGTTGCGTACCGGTCTCTTCCCCGAGGCTATCAAGCGCATCAAGACGCTGACCGCCGACATGATTAACGGTCTGGCAACCAATGGTTACTACACCTTCGACAATGGCAACACCATTTCTGCCAAAATCTATACCAAGGCTGTAGATGCCAAGTCAGAAATCGGCTATCGTCTGACCACCCAGTGTACAAATGAGGACGATCCTCTCCTCTTCCCAGGATGGCGCGGACAGAACGACGACTGGGCAGCTCATGGATGGACTGGCACAACCACCAAGACCAACCTGGCTATCGAGGGATTGTTCAAGAAACTCACTGATTCCGAAATTGAAGCCCTGAAAGCTGACGGCTATGCAGAAGTTGCATGGGGTAGCCAGCTCGTATCACTGAAGGACGAGTACCTCACTCACCTCTTCACAGACTACGACTACACCTCTGCTCCTGTATACCTCTGGCCTATCTGCCCGAATGCTGTATCAACAGGTGGATTCACCAACGGTTACGGATTCTCTAACGAGTAATTCCACACCCTATCTATAACAATAGCGGAGAGCCACGTGCCCTCCGCTATTTTTTTATAGAATTTCAAAAGATACTCACCATACTCACCCAACAGGAATCAAACGCCGATGTACAAAGGGATTGACGTGGGTGAGTGTCTTTTGGAGATACTCACCCAGTGACTCACCATACTCATCATGCCGACTTCTTAGGCACTACCTTGTAGTAGTCCACATGAGCGTGACTGACAATGTCGAAGTTTAGCTCCTTTATGGTTGCTTTCAGGTTAACCTTTGCAGTGCGATTGATAACCAGTGAGGGATATGCATGGCGAATCACCTTCAGCATCTCAGTGCTGTTCATGGTTTCAGCATGCTCATCCTCCTCAGGTTTGCGGAAACAAGCCTCAACAAGGCAGGCCATATCCTTCTGCTCCAGATAATTCTGATTCAAATCCTGAATACGAGCTACCTCATCGTTATCAAACCAATAGGGAGTATTTAACTCACGAAGTTCATAAAGCACTTGAGCATACAATTGCTCGTAGTTGATGTCACCATCGTTGTCGATGAACTTACCATCTGGAATCTGCATACAGATGTATCGACGACTACCCGTAGCATCCGTCAAGGGATGGGGATTGTTCGTCGTTGATACGAACGAAGCATAACGGGCTCGATCTTCCTGAACACATCCGAAGATAGGACGTCCATTCACCTTATTCTTCGACAAGGTCTGTTTCAGCGAGGCCTGCTGAGAAGGACGGATAGCCTCCAACTCATCTAGATTAACCAGCAAGTTGTTGGTCAAAGCCATCTCCTTATCGAACTTATTCGAAAGGTTCAGATGATCCAGATAGTACTGGCGCAGATGTTCTGGCAACAAACGACGCAGGAAGGTGGTCTTTCCACAACCTTGAGCTCCAATGAACGTAGGCACTACTTCATTAGCATGAAGAGTATCCATCTGAAGCCAATGGGCTACAGCAGAACGCAACCATTTGGCGAGGAAGGCAGCCTGCTCAGAGGTAATACCAGGGATTCGTCCGAAGAGGTCGGCCACATAATTGTGGCCATCCCACTTAGGCAACGAATTCAGATAGTCGGCAATAGGATCGAACTTGGGCACAAGGTCAGAAGTAACATACAGTTTGATATCAGCCTGCGGGTTCTTCATCTCATCACCAGCATCTTCCTTAGCTCGAAGGATGATAGTGTTGAGCGACTTCTGTGTCAAGGTTTCGAACGGTCCAAACTCCCCGTTGTTCATCTTTGTTGAAAACTCTACCTTCCCGTTCAGGATGTTCTGACGGAAACAGTAATACTCCATGAGGAACTCCTCAATAACTAATGTGCTTTTGGTTGAGGCAGGCACAGCCTTTCCGTTTACAAGTAGATCTTTACTCATAGGGAATCGAAATTTTTAATAAGTTAATACTTTGGTTATTTAGTCTCTTGACGTGTTTTTCATGAGTCTAGCCTTTAGCTCATGCTCTCTCGTCTTAGGCAATGCAAAGGTACAAAATAAATTTGTGATATGCAAGTTTAATAGCAATTAATTGTGTTAAAATCGGAGTATTTTCTCGTTGTTTTGAGCAATAAATTCGAGGCGAATATGCAACTAATTCAAAGTGAATTTGTTGCTCAAACGGTATGTACTTTAAAGATATACGCTTTTGGCATCAAAGATATACGCTTCTTGCATCATAGATATCCTTTATCTATCATCAACATATAGGCTTCTTACAATGTGCGGAGCCTATATGTACAATGCCAAAAGCTACTCTATGATGAGTATGGTGAGTCACTGGGTGAGTATCTCCAAAAGACACTCACCCACGTCAATCCCCTTGCACATCGGCGTTTGAACCCTGTTGGGTGAGTATGGTGAGTATCTTTTTGAATTTAATTTTTGCTCAGTAAAAAAAAATAATTATCTTTGCATCATAAATAAAAACGAACTAATATGAGACTAAAATCTACAGTTTTCTATCTCCTACTCTGCCCTGTTATTGCCCTTGCCCAGCAACAATGGCAACAGCATGCCCAGCTCATCAAACAGCATTGCTATGCTGACTACAAACAGATGTATAAACAGCCCGAGGGTGGTGCACTGATTTATCCCTATCTCACTCCTGGCAGCAAGCAGTATGCCCGTGTACTTTGGGACTGGGACTCTTGGCTCTCGAACGTGGCGCTTCGGCAGATTCTGTCGGACGTAGGTTCCGAACAAGACAAACAAGAAGCCTTAGAATATGAAAAAGGCTGTGTACTGAACTACTTAGCCTATACCTCACTAGACGATGGTTATATGCCTATGGTAGTGGATGCAGAGAGCGACCCTGCGAAGATGAAGCCCAAGGACATCTATTCTACCAACATGCACAAGCCCGTGATAGCCCAGCACGCTGCGTTTATCACCCAACAGAATGGAGGCAATGCTACATGGTTGCGCGATGGATTCCCTAAAATGCAGGCTTTCATTGCCAATTATCAGGAGCATCATTGCCACAAGGAAACGGGTCTGTTCTATTGGCAGGACGATTTAGCTATCGGGGTAGACAACGACCCCTCCACCTTTTTCCGTCCCAAGCGCAGTTCTGCCAACATCTACCTGAATTGCTTGATGTACAAGGAATTGCAGGCTATGGCCTATCTCGCTAAGCAATTGTCGCTGAATGCTGAAGCCAATCAGTATGAACAAGCTGCTGAGACTTTGCGGAAAGCCGTTCGCACCTTTTGCTGGGACGAACGTGACGGCATGTATTATTCGGTAGACTTGAACCTCGTGCCCTATACTGGCAAGCCTGAGATTATCTTCGGAAAACCGTTTGTATTGCACGAAGGAGCCCCTCGCAATTATCCTTGTTTGATTCAGCGACTGGGTTCTTGGTCGGGCTTCATGGCACTGTGGGCAGGCATTGCTACACCAGAGCAGGCACAGCGCATGGTGAAGGAGAATCTGATGGACGAACGTAGCTTCAATGCGCCTTATGGCGTGCGCACCCTTTCGCGACTGGAAAAGATGTACAACCTGCGGGCCACCCACAATCCTTCCAATTGGCAAGGTCCCATCTGGGGCATCTCCAACTACATGGTGTTCCGCGGATTGGCTGATTATGGTTTCCAACGCGAAGCCCATGAAATGGCAGAGAAGACCATCGCCCTCTTTGGGCAAGACCTAAGCAAAGAAGGCGCCCTTCACGAATATTACAACCCAGAAACGGGCGAACCCATCATGAACAAAGGATTCCAGAACTGGAACTATCTAGTGCTGAACATGCTGGCTTGGCTGGAAGGTCGTTCTGTTATCCGCGAATTCTAAATCTATAAAAAGCTACGACTATGACATTATATATAAAGAAGGCTGCAACGCTTCTCGTGCTTGCCTTAACGGCGCTGAACGTGCAAGCAGCCGATTACAACATCCTGAGTTATGGTGCCAAGAGCGACACCACCGTACTGAGCACGCACGCCTTGCAACAAGCCATTGATGCCTGCCACAAGGCTGGCGGTGGAAGGGTGGTCGTTCCCGCAGGCCATTACAAGACGGGCACTATCATTTTGAAAAGCAATGTCCACCTTTATCTGGAACAGGGGGCAACCCTTTATGGTAGTACCAATCTGCAGGACTATATCCCCGTCAAGTCAGACTATGTATCCCTACGCACCCACACCACCACCATTCAGCAGATTTATGCTGACAAGGTGAGCAATGTCGCCATCGACGGCTATGGCGTCATTGACGGACGAGGGCGTTCCTTCAAAAAGCTTTCGTGGAACGATGAAGGCATCACGCGTCCCCATCTGCTTCGTTTCATCCAAAGCCATGATATAACCATCAAGGACATTACCCTGAAGAACAGCGGTTGTTGGATGCAGCACTATCTGGCTTGCGATCGTCTTGTCATTGATGGTATCAAGGTCTTCAACCGCAACAATTACAACAACGATGCGCTCGACCTGGACGGTTGTCACGCAGTCACGGTCACCAATATGATTGCCGATTCCGACGACGATGGTATCACGCTGAAGTCCACCTCTCCCCGACTCTGCGAGAACATCACGATTACCAATTGTGTGGTGTCCAGCCATTGCAATGCCATCAAGCTCGGCACCGAGACCAATGGTGGTTTCCGCAATATCAACATCAGCAACATCAACGTGAAGCCAAGTCCCGACCAGCACGAGAAATTCTTCGGTCAGTGGATAGGTTCGTCGGCTATATCGCTGGAGATTGTCGATGGTGGTACGATGGAGAATGTCCACGTTTCCAACATCAACGTCGAGGGCACCGAGGCTCCCATCTTTATCCGTCTGGGCAATAGAGGCCGAGGCTATGCATATAAGAAGCATGGTAATGACTTTGACGCACTGATACCCATCGACCATGTGGGCACCATCAACGGCATTCACCTCGACAACATACAGATACGCAATGCCGGGGCCATGGGGTGTAGCATCACCGGACTGCCGAATCATCCCGTTGAGAATGTCTGGCTTTCGCACATCAACATCCATCACAAGGGAGGTATTACCTCCGCCGACCTGCCTGCCATTGAGAAGTCTGTTCAGGACGAGAAGGAGAAAGAATATCCGGAGTCAACCATGTGGGGAAACTTGCCCGCCAAAGGTTTCTTCGTCCGCCATGCCCGCAATATCCACTTCAACGACGTGACCATCCAAACCGAGCAACCCGATATTCGTCCTGATTTTATCCAGGTGGATACTGATTACAGCTGGGGCGACCAAGGCAATGGCACCTATACCAACCCTGTGCTGAACGCCGATTTCTCCGACCCCGACGTCATCAGGGTTGGCAAGAAATACTACATGGTAGCCTCCGACTTCCATTTGATGGGTATGCAGGTACTGGAGTCTGACGATATGGTGAATTGGCAGTACATCAGCCAAATCTATTCACGCATCGACGAGCCTGGATGGGACAGCAACCAGCACTATGCAGGAGGCTCGTGGGCGCCGTCTATCCGCTATCACGATGGCCGTTTCTATGTTTACTTCTGCACCCCCGACGAAGGACTTTACATGAGTTCTGCCAGCGATGCCCACGGACCGTGGACACCCCTCCATTTGGTGAAACGGATAGAAAAGTGGGAAGACCCCTGCCCCTTTTGGGACGACGACGGAAAAGCCTATCTGGGTCGCAGTCGCCATCGTGCAGGTCCTATCATCATCCATCGGATGACGCCCGACGGGCGCCAACTGCTAGACGAGGGTATGACCGTTTACACGGGTCCTGTAGCCGAAGGAACCAAAATCATGAAGCGCAATGGCTGGTACTATCTTATCATTCCCGAAGGTGGTGTAGGTCGAGGGTGGCAAACCGTGCTACGCTCCCGCAGCATCTACGGGCCCTACGAGCGTCGCATCACGCTAGAGCAAGGAAGCACCCCGATTAACGGTCCCCATCAAGGTGCATTGGTCGACACACCCGATGGCACGTGGTGGTTTTATCATTTCCAGGAGACTCCCGTACTGGGTCGTGTCGTTCATCTCCAGCCCGCCCGTTGGGAGAACGACTGGCCTTTGATGGGTGTGGATATGGATAGAAACGGTATTGGCGAACCTGTCTATTCATGGAAAAAGCCGATACCCTCCCACTCGCAGCTGAAACTTCAGACAGACGATGACTTCACGAAGCACCTCGGACTGCAATGGCAATGGAACCATAACCCCGACAACAAGTATTGGAGTCTGAGCGAGAAATCTGGGTGGCTGACCATTCATGCCCAGCCTGCCGATAGTCTGAAGATGTGCAGAAACATGCTGACTCAGAAAGTCATTGGCTACAAGAGCGAATGCACCACATTGATCACCTCAAAGGACGACTGCTATGCAGGCATCTTCTGTTCAGGCAAGCAATTCTTAGGCGCAGGTCTGTCGCCCGACGGCATCTTCTTCGAATCGAAAGGCCAGCGCACCCTTGTCCGTGAGGGGAAGTTCAAGAAGCTCTATCTCCGCATCACCTTCGACTGCATCCAGAACCAACACCAATTCTCCTACAGCACCGACGGCAAGAACTTCACTCACATTTCCCAGCCTTTTTCGTTGCAGTCAGGCTATTGGAAAGGCATCCGAACCGGCATCTTCTGCTATGGTAACAACGGCGAGGCCCAATTCGACTTCTTCCGACAACGGATAGAAGAGAGCAAATAGAAGGCAATAAAACGACCTGATGGTTCGTTATTATATACGTATGCGAAAGAACTTATACCTGATAATGATTGGCGTGGTGTCCATGTTCCTGACGGGATGTGGGGCTGACCAGGCTTTGAAGAAGGGTGATAAGTTTTATGCAATGGGCGAATACTTCGATGCGGCAAACCAATATAAGAAGGCGTATTCGCAGACACCAGCCAAGGAGCGACAGCAGAGAGGACAAAGGGCGCTGAAGATGGCGGAGTGCTACAGGCGCATCAACTATACGCAGAAAGCAATAGCTGCGTATAACAATGCAATACGCTATAAGCAGACAGACTCGATGACGTATCTGTATTTGGCACAGCAACTGATGAAAAACGCGCAGTATAAGGAGGCGGAGAAGCAATTCCAAACGGCGCTGGACTCGATGGGGAACAATGCATCCATGGAGTTACGGACGTTGGCAACAACGGGATTGCGCTCTGCACAGAAGGCACCTGGATGGAAGAAGGAGGGTAGCGACTATACCATTAAGCGCGAGAACTTGTTTAACTCGCGAAGGGCTGACTATTCGCCCGTATTGGGGGGTGAGGACAACGACAGATTGTTCTTCACCTCGACACGTAACCAGGCGAAGGGCGACGAGTTGAGTGGTATTACAGGAACGAAGAATGCAGATATCTTCTATTCACAAAAAGACGACAAAGGGAAATGGCAACGCCCAGAGGTGATAGACACGGAGCTGAACACAGACTGGGACGAGGGTGCTTGTTGCTTGTCGCCAGACGGACGGACGATGTATCTGACGCAGTGTAAGACGGACCCTGACTATCCAAGGTTTGCCACCATCGTGACGAGTCAGCGTTCGGATGCGGCATGGAGCAAGGCGACGGAACTGAAAATGACGAACGACACGCTGTCGACATTTGCCCACCCTGCCGTATCGCCCGACGGACAGTGGCTCTACTTTGTGAGTGACATGCCGGGGGGAATGGGTGGCTACGACATCTGGCGCGTAAGACTGACCACCAATGGTGTAGGAGGCGTGGAGAATGTGGGAGCGCCCATCAATACAGCAGGCGACGAGAAATTTCCCACCTTCAGACCCAATGGCGACCTGTACTTCTCGAGTGACGGACATGAGGGAATGGGCGGACTGGACATATACATTGCCAAACCGAACAGTAACGGATGGCGCATTGAGCATCCGGGATTCCCACTGAACTCGCAGGGTGACGACTTTGGCATGACATTCGAGGGTATGAAGAATCAGGGGTTCTTCTCGAGCAATCGTGGTGATGGAAAGGGATGGGACCATATCTACTCGTTCTACAACCCGGAGATTATACAAACGGTGAAGGGATGGGTGTATGAACAGGATGGCTACGAGTTGACCCAGGCGGTGGTTTACATGGTGGGCAACGATGGCACAAACATGAAGCTAAGCGTGAAAGGCGACGGTTCGTTTACACAGGAAATCAAGGCTGGCGTAGACTATGTGCTGCTGGGCACGTGCAAGGGTTTCCTAAACCATCAGGAACACATCAAGGTGGAACCCGTGAAGAAGTCAGAAGAGTATGTATTGCAATTCCCACTGGCCTCGATTACGGCCCCTGTGCTGATAGACAACATCTTCTATGATTTCGACAAGGCCACCCTGCGCCCAGAGTCGGCATCGGCACTGGATGAATTGGTGGTGCTGCTGAAAGAGAATCCTAACGTGACCATTGAACTGTCCGCCCATACGGACTATAAGGGTTCGGCAGAGTATAACAAGCGATTGAGTCAGCGAAGGGCTGAATCGGTGGTGAAATACCTGACTGAGCATGGTATTGAGAACGAGCGACTGACCCCTGTGGGCTACGGCAAGGAGATGCCCAAAATGATACGTAAGAAAGTGGCTGAGCGTTATCCGTTCCTGAAAGAAAACGACGTCCTGACGGAGGAATACGTCAAGACGTTGAAAGACGACGAACAGGAACAGTGTAACCAACTGAACCGTCGTACGGAGTTCCGTGTGCTGCGCACTACTTACGGACTGTTTCCGACGAAGAAATAACCTCGCTGGCTCCTGCTATCATCAGACCTACGAAGATGGTGACGAGCATGAACAGACGTCCACTGAAAGGCTCAGTGGGCAGGGTGCGCAATAACACCTCAAGCTGTACTGTCAGCAATTCCCATCCGTGCAAAGCACTGAACAACAGGAAAGCCACCAGAATGCAGAAGGCTGTCCATAGGCGTGTGAAGATTTGAACTTTGAGTTTTGAGCTTTGAGCTTGCTGATTAGCTTCCAAGCATTGCATCACGCGCTCGGTAAACCCGTTGTCCTCTATCTTTTGCTGCGCTGCTTCACTGAAAAACTGACGCAACAGCAGGTCGTTATCTTCTGTCATATCCATTGTTTTTTAAATAGGTTGCCATTTTATCCTTACCTCGTGAGAGGTGCGATTTCACTGTTCCTTCCTTGATACCCGTTATCTCCGTTATCTTCTGAATGTCGTAACCGTCAATTAGTTGGAGCGTGATACACGTACGTTCGTCAGGTTTCAACAAGGCCAATGCTGCGTAGAGGTCTATCTTAAATGAGGAATGACTGTCACTGGTTGCCGACATAGCCGAACAATCATCATTCAACATTCCACATTCAACATTCTTCTTCCGACAATGGTCGTAGAACACATTATAGGCTATGCGCATGAGCCATGTCTGGAACGATGACAGCGACTTAAACTGTCCAATGTTCAGGTATGCCTTCAGAAACGTGTCCTGTGCCAAGTCATCGCTCAACTGCTCGTCTCCCAGCGTCTGATTCAAGAAGAACCGACGTACAGGTGACTGGTATCGGCGTACGAGCTCATCGAAAGCCCGTTTGTTGCCTAATACCGCCACCTGCGCTACAAGAGAGATATCAGTGAGCATTTACGGAATTACGTTTTACAATTGTTCCAATCCGTTCTTTTCAGGCATCACGATCCAAGCCACGATGTAGAAGAGCACTCCTGAGAAGCATGTAGCCAAAGTCAGGAAAGCATAGCCCAAGCGTACAGCTACAGGGTCGAAGTCCAGATATTCAGCGATGCCAGCACATACACCAGCGATGACGCGATCGTTTGAACGTTGCAATTTCTTAGTCATAGTCGTATTAATATTAGTTGTAATTATTGTTTTCTTTCAGCTATCTTGCCAGCTACTATCTTACCCAGTCCGATGCAGAACACGAGGGCACCAATGCCGAAGCCAACCTCGCCAGCCGTCAAGCCCAGGAACACCATCAGTCCGACACCTACAAAGCACTGACGCAGGCCCTTCTGATACTCGTCAGACACCGTATTGCTATCCTCCAGCAGTTGCTCGGGAATAGGCTGTCCTTGCTGCATAGCCATCTCAGCGAGACGCATCTTGTCTTTGCGGTTCTTGTTAATGAAATAGAAGATGGCTGCGATAATCACGAAGGGAGCCAGAACAAACAGGATGAGCAATACGCCCAGTACCACGAAGGCACCCAAGAAATCCTTCGAATCCATTGTGTCGATGAAGTGCGATATCTTGCGCTCTATAATGTCGTCCTCGTCATCATCCCAACTAGTATTTGCAGCTGTATCCGCAGAAGTCGTATCAGAGAACACATCGATGCCTCCTTTACTTGTCGAATCTACCAGTTCCTCCTGCTCACGTGGCGTGTGGCGGTGCTTCTGGCTCGCTGCCTGAACACCCATTGAAAGGGTCAGGAGCATCATCATTGCAATTAATGTCTTCTTCATATTCGTATGCCTTGTTTTTTGTTTTCTTTTACCCGTTAGACGCAATTAACGCTCAATTAGTTGCAAAAGTACGAAAAAAAATGTAATTTTGCATGCTGATGGCACAATTACCTGCAGAATTTACCGAATATACGCGCCAACTGATGGGCAAGGAGCGCTTCGAGCGATACTTACAATCGTTTGAAGAGCCTGCTCCTGTCAGCATCCGTCTGAACCCGAAGAAGATGGCAGATAGCGGATGGATGATGGATGATGTAGAACAGGTGCCTTGGTGCAGGAATGGTTTTTACCTGAAGCAGCGCCCCAATTTCACCTTCGACCCGCTGTTCCACGCTGGTTGCTATTATGTGCAGGAAGCTTCCTCGATGTTCCTTGACGAGGTATTGAGGCAAATGCATAACGCATACGTCAACTATCAGCCATCAGCCATCAGACCTCTTACGGCCCTCGACCTCTGTGCCGCTCCTGGTGGAAAATCCACCCTACTCCGCTCAGCCCTTCCAGCGGATTGTGTGCTCTATTCCAACGAGCCCATTCGCAATCGTGCCAGCATCCTATTGGAGAACGTGGAGAAGTGGGGATATGACAACCATATCGTCACTAACGCCTATCCCAAGGATTATCGGAAGGCGAAGATGCGTTTCGACCTTATCCTCTGCGACGTGCCTTGCTCTGGCGAGGGCATGTTCCGCAAGGACGAAGCCACCATCCGCGAATGGAGTCCACAGCAGGTTGAGAAGTGCTGGCAACTGCAACGCGAGATTGTGAGCGACGCATGGGCTTGTCTGAATGACGGAGGTATCATGATATATAGTACCTGTACCTTTAATACGAAGGAGAACGAGGAGAACATCCGCTGGATGCTTCAGGAGTTTGACTGCGAGGTGGTGCCTATCGAGACAAAGCCTGAATGGAACATCACGGGTTCACTGCTTGAGGGATTCACAGAACCCGTCTATCGTTTCATCCCAGGCATCAGTCGTGGCGAAGGATTATTCATGTGCGCGTTGCGCAAAGGAGGGAAAAAGGAAGAAGGAAGAGGTAAGACCTCAGACATCAGACTTCTGACATCAGACTTCAGACCTCAGACCTCAGACATCAAGATTGAACTAACGTACGCTCAAGCCATGGCCTACCTGCGTCACGAAGCACTTATATTGCCAGAAGATACCCCTCGCGGCATTGTTACCGTATGCTTCGAAGGGCATCCTCTCGGACCTGCGAAGAACATTGGCAGTAGGGCTAACAACCTCTATCCCAAAGAATGGAAAATCAAGACAACACATATACCCACGGAATACGAACCAATACTTAAAAAGATATGAAACAATACTTAGACATACTTAACCGCATTCTGACGGAAGGTACGCAGAAAGGTGACCGCACAGGCACCGGTACCATCAGCATTTTTGGCACGCAGAGCCGCTACAATCTGGAAGACGGGTTCCCCCTGTTGACCACGAAGAAACTGCACTTGAAAAGTATCATCTACGAACTCCTCTGGTTCCTGAAAGGCGACACCAACGTGAAATACCTGCAAGAACACGGCGTGCGCATCTGGAACGAGTGGGCTGACGAGAACGGAGAACTGGGTCCCGTCTATGGACACCAATGGCGCTCCTGGCCCGACTACAACGGAGGGGTGATAGACCAGATACAATATGTGGTGGATCAGTTGAAGAACAATCCCAACTCGCGCCGTATGATTGTTTCTGCCTGGAATGTGGCTGAGGTCAACAAGATGGCACTGCCTCCTTGTCATACCATCTTCCAATTCTATGTGGCTGACGGACGCTTGTCATTGCAACTCTACCAGCGCTCAGCAGACACCTTCCTGGGTGTTCCGTTCAACATTGCATCTTATGCCTTGTTGCTCCAGATGATGGCACAGGTTACGGGACTGAAGGCAGGCGATTTCATCCATACCACAGGCGACACGCACCTCTACCTGAATCATATCGAGCAGGCTAAGCTCCAGTTGACTCGCGAACCCCGTCCGCTGCCCACAATGAAGATTAACCCTGATGTCAAGAGCATCTTCGATTTCCAGTTTGAGGACTTTGAACTCGTAGGCTATGACCCACATCCACATATTAAAGCAGAAGTAAGTGTATGATTAGTATTATCGCAGCTGTAGCGAAAAATCGCGCCATTGGTTTCGAGAATAAGTTGATATATTGGTTGCCCAACGACCTGAAACGGTTTAAGGCACTGACCACAGGACACACTATTGTGATGGGCAGAAATACGTATCTGTCGTTGCCCAAAGGCGCTCTGCCCAATCGCAGAAACGTGGTGCTGAGCACAACGGTCAGTGAGATTCCCGGTTGTGATGTCTACCCTACTCTGGAGGCTGCACTCAAGAGTTGTAGGGACGACGAGGATATATACATCATTGGTGGTGCGCGCGTCTACGAGCAAGCCTTGCCATTGGCAGACCGCCTTTGTCTGACTGAGGTTGACGATACGCCCAAGGAGGCTGACGCCTTCTTCCCTGACTATAGTGGATGGAAAATTGCAGAAAAGGAGCTACACGAAAAAGACGAGAAGCACGCCTTTAATTATGCTTTTGTGGATTATGTGAGGAAGTAGCCGAATAGTTTATATTCAGAGCCCCAGCCTTACGTAGTGCTTGTTTCACATCATTGATAATACCCATCTCTGTGTCGCGATCGGCACGGATGGATACCACCATATGCTGGCGATTGGACTCTGACATCTGATTGCGCTCATGGGCTATTTCCTGAGCAAGTTGGTCCACACTTACATAACGATCGTTCAGTTGGATGCGCGTTTCATCACTCACCACCTGACCTTGTGCATCCACTGGTTTACCAATAAAGATGTAAACCAAACCACCCTTGTTGGCAGTCTTCGACAATTCAGTGCCCTGAGGAACCTCATAGCGCACCTTTGGATTGACATCACGCATGTGGGTGACAATCATAAAAAAGAAGAGAACGGTGAAGATAAGGTCGGGCAACGAAGCCAAGTTTAATCCTGGCACGTCGCGCTTCATCTGATGTCGAAACCTACTCATAATTCTTCACTCCTCACTTATCACTCCTTACTTTCCACGCCCTCACTGATGCGCTGTGGATAACGAGCCACTATGACCTCGCGCTCTTCAGCAGTACACTTGTTGAAAGGATGACCATAGCGTTTCAGCGCCATCTTATCACGCAAGTGATGATAGGCTCCCACAATGGCATTCTGCATCTCGAAATAAGCGTTATAGCTAGTCTGACGATTGGTCTTCACAGCAATGATATGGCAATCGGTCTGACGCGAAGCCACAAACGACTCCACCTGCTGCTGCAACTCCTGCAAAGTAACAGTCTTCTCATCGCAATAGAGCACATCAGAGGCATCAAGACTTACCTGCAACACATTGCTGCGATTGACGTCACGCAGTTCCTGCTGATGCTCGTCAACGGGCGGAAGCTTGCGACCCAGTCCCTTGTCGCTATTCATCGACGAGGTGACCAGGAAGAACACCAGCAACATAAACGAGATGTCTGCTGTCGACGTGGTGTTTAGTTCAGGAACGGCCCTGTGCCTACGCTTCATCATTACTGTTCACTGTTCACTATTCACTAGGGCGAAGCCCGTTACTTGTTTAACCAAAAAGAACGAATGGCAGAGACGATGGTAGCTACCACTGCCACACCCATAGCGATATACATCAGCCACAGCATTACTTCTGCCAGGAAATAACTACTCAAATCCATCATTTCTCATTCCTCCTTTTATAAGTGGTAACAGAGTCCATGAACACAATAGCACCCTCCTCCATCTGTGCTGTGAGGTGCTCGATCTTCGAGAGAATATAGTTGTAGAAGAACTGGAGGATGACGGCAACGATGATACCAAAGATGGTAGTAATCAAGGCAACCTTCATACCTGCAGCAACAATCGTTGGACTGATGTCGCCTGCGGTCTGGATACGGTCGAAGGCCATCACCATACCAATCACCGTTCCAAGGAATCCCAGAGAGGGAGCCACTGCGATGAACAAGCGAATCCACGTGCAGCCTTTCTCCATATTGTTGATCTGCACTGCACCATAGTTGGTGAGTTGACGATCAATCTGGTCCAAAGGCTCCTTGATATGCAGCAGTCCTTGGTAGCAGATGCTGGCCACTGGGCCACGCGTGTTGCGACACAGTTCCTTCGCGCCATCAACATCATCTTTCTCCAAACGCTCATCGATGTCGTGCATCAGTTTCTTGGTCTTCACCTCCGAAAGCGTGAGATAGATAATGCGCTCAATGCAGAAAGCCAAACCCAGTACCAATGCCAGCGCTACCAGCGACATAAAACCAGCAGAGCCCTCAATGAACTTGCGCTTCAACTGCTTATGCAGTCCACCACCCTCGCCTTCAAGCTCAGCCTCCATGCCTTGCAGGTCGGCATCAATGACAGCCATTGCGGAATCAGCCGTAATGGTATCGTTCTCAACAATCTCTGTGGTATCCTTGGTTTGCTCCTGCGCAGAAACCGTCTGCACACAGGTCAGCAACCCTACTATTGCCAGAATTGCAATAATCTTCTTCATAAATAATCGTTAGTTTTTGCGGAGAGAACAGATAGATGACCCGATTCTACTCCTTATCTTGTAAACCCCTGAGAACTAACATCTTACGCAATTATTTTACGAAGTGTCGTTCATCTTTGGTAGTTATTTTGTATTATTTCGTTGCAAATTTAAGCATTTTGGACGAAATCTCCAAATATTTTCTCGATTATTTTTTAAGGAAACAAACCCTGTCGGCAGGAACCGGCAGGGCATTATGCTCACTCTGATGCGCTATAAGTGTTAATCGGCCAGACCGAACAATACGAAGATTGAACTTGTCTTTGGCTCATATTGCATAATGATGCCGCAGTATTTGCCGTTAATAGTGCAGTTCGCGCCATACTCATCGATTTCTTCTTTATTTGACTTTTCGAACTTTGCCTGATATCGTGTCTCATATTGGCTCATGAGCTTCTGGAAATAATCACGGCTTTTATCATAGTGATACACGGACACCCGGAATAACTTAGGCATAAGACCATAGGTTATAACATACTTACTATCACTGGTCGAATATGCCAAAACAGATATCTGCTCATTAATCTGTTCATCGATAAGATTCATGGAGCTACCCATATACGTCTTGATATGGCTAACGTCACAGCCCCAGTCTAAGCATGGTTCCATGTACGTCTTTGCAGATTCCTTTCCGTTGTCAGTCAGCGGATCGTCATCACCACCTCCACAAGCGGTAAAAGAGATTGTCACTACGGCCATTACAGCCATCATCATCACGGTGTAAAATAGATTCTTTTTCATTTGGCGATAATTTCTGGTTGCCCCTGCAGCCAAACAGGACGTTATACTTATACAGAAGTGGGCTGCCACCCATGCACCAGTAGGCATCGCCAAACACCTTATCCAACACAGGCACAGCCCACCTATGGTGAGTTGTTACTGTGCGCCCGTGAATGTGATTATTTGGCGATTTCACTGGTCGGGGCACTTCCATTTTGGTGCAAAGATACAATAATAATTTCAAAGAACTATTCTTTTTAATAGAAAAAATGGCAGATCATCCTCTGGATTGTCGATTTTGGCGAATTTCACTGGCAAGGAATCACTGCCTAAAGGATATATTTTCAGTCGTTCTGACTCTTCGCGTACCGAAGGTTGCGGGCTTCCCAGTTAATAGTCAATCTGTTCAGTCCGTAGCCATGTTCAACGCATGCGAGGATGCCGACGGCTGCCCAGTATTGATCATCCTCTTCCGCTGAAAGAACATAATCCCAAGCATTCATGCCGTTGTGGAGAGTCAGCCCCTTAATCTGCTGCAGCTGCTCTTCGGTCAATTTCTCCATCAGTTCCTCTGATGGTGGATAACGACGTGACTCTTTTTCGTCCTTCTTTGGAGGATTCCGAAGGTCTTCAGCCTCCCAGAAGATAGTCAGCCGATTCACAGGACGTCCTTTCTTGCGTAATGACAGAATTCCGGCAGCTACCCAGTACTGGTTATCCTCAGGCTGCTCCAGCACATGCTCCAAAGCATTTATACCGTTGGAAACGGTAATGCTCTGCAGTTGCAGCTTCTGCTCTTCCGTTATTGTTGGTGGCATATCTATAGTTTATGTATGATATTCAATATTCTCTCAGATAAGAAGTAGTCTACATCTGCTGGCTGCAGGTGCCAGTGCTTGCAGATGAATTGGATGTTGAACTTAAAGATCTCATCCATAGACAAGCCTTTACCGGAGCAATGCTTTTCGGCAAGCTCTTTCACCCAGCCGTCCTGTTCAACGGCAGCGGCCACCTCTTCCTTTATGATATCTTCTATGTCCATACTACTTCAATTCAATTTTATCGGCATCCTGACCGATGCCATCCATTATAATTTTTAACCTTTCGACGATCTCAGGAAATCGATGTTCAATCTGTGCCATTTCGTTATAAACTGCTTGAGCAATAGCCTGACGGCTCTCAGGGCTAAAAGGTTGTCCACCATAACTTGGCAGATAACCTTCCTCTACCTGCCCTTCATGCCAGACAAAGGCTTCGTCGAAAAATTCTTTAACTTTTCTATAGCTATCTACCTTCTCGCCCCATGCATACCGTAAGACTAAATGAAAAAAAATACTCAGGCGTCTTTCCCATTGCTTTTCTTTTATTTCTTCCATATCTCTATCGCGTTAGGTTTTCTTTTTAAAAAAAGAGCCGCCTCCTGTCCTACCACTCGGCACCAATCGCCGGGGCATCAGTCAAGGCAGCTCATGGTGCTGTACTCCTGTCTGAGTTGTCTTCGACGGAAGAACCGGGATGCTCGGAACTGCTCCGTCCGGCAGTGTGCAGCTTCAGGACTATTGCGTCCGTCCTGAGAAGAATGGAGAGCTGTTTTCCACTCGTTATCGGAAGTAGTTTCTTCCTCAGAGATGCCCAGACATACCGAAGTACCCGGAACTTCCTATTCAGCTTCTCCAAAGAGGGCCTGGCACCGCGTCCCTTCCATCAGGAAGATCAACCTACTGTCATGCCAGGCGAAATCTGGGCTGTCAAGTGGTAAAACACATGGTGAAAAATTCAGCATGTCCCGACCTGACACCCAGAAGATGGTTGCGTCGCGGAGAGACCTTGCTAATGCAATTCAGTCCTATAATGACAATGACAACCACCATGAGAAGATGGGGAACCGCCGAACAGCGAACCAATCTCGCTGAGGTCAGCCGTATTCCCCGTTGGTCCGCATGGCTCTCCTCAGCGTCCCGGTAAGTTCGGCAGGAAATAGCACAGCAAGACCTTGATAATCAATATTTCAAAGATTTCTTTTTCGTCGTTTAAAGAGCTGCCACCAGCATTCCGGCTCCAATTGCCGGGGCACGGCAACAGCTCGCGAACAGGTTTAGTCCAGCCGGCCTCACCAGCCTCATTCAGGCCTCCTGTCCGATGGATGCCCGACAGCGTACTGCATACGCTTCCTCGGACAGATGAAGGCCGTTTTTCCAGTCATTATCGGCTTTCGCCTCAGACCCTCGCAGACGTGCAAATGCACCCGTGAATACCTATTCCGCACCTTCACCAATGGGGCACTTCCGGACGTTACCCCATGCCATTTCTGGCGCTTAATGGTGCAGTGTTACCTGCAAGCATTAAGATGATTGGAGAGCCGTTTTTCAAGTCGTTATCGACTTTCGTCTCAGGGATGTCCAGACGTACATACGTACCCGGAACCTTAGCCACTCTCCAATAGGTGCCTGGCACCGCGTCGCTCATGGGCTGGTCGAAGTGAGCGCGTCAATAAGACCCGTTCCCGCAATGCCCAAGGCTTCCCACACTGTCGTGCCAGGCGAAATAGGGAACCGTCCATCAGCTCTGAAAGGCACTTAGCTGAACAGCATGATGCTGTGCCGGACCTCCTTCCTACGCAAGACATTCCCCAATATCGTTCAATATGTTATAGATCGCTTTTGCCTTTAAAATGGGGCCGCTGAGCAGCGAATCGATCCCGCTGAGGTCAGCGGCCCCGATGGGTCAACTTCCGGACGTTTCCCGCCTCGGTACTGGCAAGGCAGTAGATGGAGCTGTCGGCTTGTGGTACCCCAGTAGCTGCAGACCTGGTAACACACCCTTGCGGCACAAGTTCCCGACAGTCATCAATGGAGCTGCAGTCATCCATTCCAACTGCAAAGGTAAGAAGAAAAATCGTCACTGCAAAATCGTCAAAAAATATGAAAGTTGCGAAATTTCTGAAATACCCCAAATACCCCCTTTAAGGAAATATTCGCGCACGCGCACGCGAGATTTGTCAACTTTCCCGAAAATTTGCCACCCTAAAATTTAGGAACATTTAACTATTAGGAAGAGTGTAAAAGCATTAAATTAAAATTTACATTCAGACTGCAACAAGCTTTAGATTTTAATATTGACTTGTATCGGTGGGCTACCCCATGCTCGTATGTCACACATACTTCACATGACAGCTCTGCGAGCAGCCCTGTTACCACTCCTTGACAGTCGCTCGGTGGTGCTGGTCGCTATGGGGTCTCATCGCCGACCCCTATACCCTTTGCTGTTATAACCAACCTTAAACAGGTTATGTTATAGAGTCGTTCATCTGTTAAATTATAATCCGGCAATAAAATAATTACCGAATTATTTGGAGCATTCCGGAGAAATGCTTACCTTTGCATCGGAAGGAGGGATTTCCGTGTAAATCCCTGAACATAATATGGGATTTAGTCGAAATTTGCTGCCACAAACTCCTATAAATGCCCAATTATGCCACGGGGCAAGCCCCATTGGATCCCCCTTCTACAGAGGCTAAACACCTCTTCGAAATGCAAAATTAAAAAAGAAAAGGATATGGCAAAGAATGTCGCACATGCCGGCAAGAGCAGAGGCCTGTCTTCTGGCAACGCTAACGAGAATGAAAGGCGAGGTTGGACTGAAGAGTCTTACCGTCGCAAGAATGAAGACTCGAAGAATCAGTATGATTTCTCACGTCGTCATCTCAACTTTGAGATTATCGACGGGAAGGTCTGTCCACTTGGAAAACAGAAGGCTTCCCTCTATAGTCGTTATCTTAACATACTGAAAAGTCTTGACTTTAAAGAGTACAAGGATGGTGCATCTAACGCCCAGAACACTTATGTCGAGCTGATTCTTTCCGGCAGCAGAGATCGTATTCGGCAGATTGCCTTTGGCGACCAGCAGGTGGACTTTGAAAAGAATCCTCAGGTGTGGAAGAATTGGAATATTACCAGATCCCAAGACATAGAACAGTGGGCATTAGATTCATATAACTTCGCCTGCGAAAGATTCGGCAAGGAGAATATAATCGGCTTCGAGGTACATTTGGATGAGTCTTCTCCTCACATTCATGTGAATATCGTACCGACTGCCACAATGAAGCAACGGGGTAATGTGAGTGGCTATCATAAAGTAGATGCCGATGGGAACCCTGTCGCTTATACTAAGGGTAAACATATTGGTGAAGTCATCAAGATTTCGGAAAGCAAGTATCAGGCTTTGTCTGATGAAAAGAAGAAGGAATATCGGCCGAATGTGCGTGGAACCGTCCGGACCATCAGCTACTCAACATTCTTTGGATCTAAAAAAGAAGAGCGTAGCCAGAAAATGACCGAACTACATGATAAGTATTATCAGAGTGTAGGCTTTAGGTGGGGATTTGAACGTGGTGACCGGCTGATAGATCTGCCTGACGACGAAAGAAAAAAACGCAAACATAAGAGTAAGGAAGAGCTGGAAAATGAAAGGCTGGCGAAAGAGAATAAGAGGCTGGTAGCTGAAAATAAGCAATTGGCTGATGAAAAAATGAAAACGAAAGAGGAAATCACCAGATATAATCAGACTCTTAGCCAGCAAAGAATGCAGATGGCATCAAATAGAGATGAACTTAGTCGGCAAAGAGATAAGCTTTTGAGTGGCAGGGATGCTCTTGAAAGATTTAAAAATCTTAAGGACAAGACGGAAATACGATGGCTCGCCCAAAGGAGTATTCTTAGTTACTTCGATAAGGCATATACTAGCGTTACAACGACTATTTCCGAGGCCTTGCATGTAATTGATAAAGTAGAAGAGAAGCTAGGAGTAGAGAGAGAGTATTGGACTCTTGAACGTTATAAGGGTAACCTGGAGGATCTTCCACTCTGGACGGAAAAATTGCTTGACGAAGTCGTTGCTTTATATAATGCCGGAAGCAATATTGGCAATTCTGCTGGTGGACGATGGGACAGTCCCGCAGCTGTTAGTACAGCTGGAGGCGTTGGTACTGTTGGCAGCCCACTTCCCAGGAAACCGGACGAGGACAATGAAGACTTCATGGACCGCTGTGTAGCAATGAAATGTATGAAGGCTAAAAAGAGTACGGGAAGTAAGAGAGGAATATAGCCTCTCTTTACTCCTTCCTGTTCATAAGATACTCGTTAACGTCCTTTGAAGGCGAGAACTTTGTCCTAATGTCGATGGCTGACGGAAGTTGTTCCATGAGCCATCTGGTGGCGCTCTCTCCCCCTTCGTCATTATCGAGGGCAAGATATATTTGATTCTGCATTTTTTTCAAAACCTCAAAGGCAGCTTCCTTGTTGACGATGCTGTTCAGGACAACATAGTTGTGCTTCACTCCACCGCATAACGTGGCAAACGATAACATGTCCATGAAACCCTCAAAAACGACCACAGGCACGTTTTCTTTATTAAGATGGGTAGTAACACCCTTTGGGCTGGTACCACCCTTATAGAAGCTACTGCGTAGCTCGTACCCCCCTAAATCGTTTGGGTATGCCAGAGCATAAAGATAGCTGTTGCCTTCCGTAAACGAGTAGTGTGCCTCCTTCAGGAACTGCTTGGCGATATCGAGATCCACCTTTCGGTGATAGAGATAGCTGAAAAGTCCTCGAGACTGCAGCTTTACTACCTCGAAGCTTGTAAAACTACTTTCTTTCTTCTTTTCCTCGTTATCTGATATAGGCTGGGAAAAAGAAAAAGACGGGTTGTTATGCTCCAAATGCTCGCAGGCCCGACGAACATCATTGGTGTTCAGGTCACGCATTACAAGGTCAATGACGCTGCCGTGCTCTCCTGAAGCAAGGTCATGCCAGCCCCTACCGTTAGCAGTAACTGAAAGTGAAGGATGAGTGTCTGTTCGCCATGGAGCGCGATATAAAAAACCGTGAGCAGTTTTCTTCACAGGCTCGCCAAGATAATCAAGACAAGTGTATTTCTCTTTTATCTGTTGGATGTTCATAATTTCATTTTTTTAATGTGGTCACAAAAGTCACAAAGTCACAAATTGCCCTCAACCCACGATAACAAAGGGTGTTTCGCATGTGACTTTTCTGTGACGTTTGTGACGTTTGTAACTTTTTCAATATGCGTCACAGCTAAAGTCACACATAACTCTCTGATAATCAGCAAGTGTGACGTTGTGACGTTTGTGTCTGTTTTTTCTATTTCCTCAGAAATCATTTTCACTGAGTTGTTTTTTAGAGATTTTGATGACTTTGCCTGTTTTCTCTTTCGAATATAATGATCCACCAATGGACTCACACAAATAGTAAGTGAAGCGATTGGTCTTTTTGGATGGCTCCATGCCCCATCCATGCAAAATCTGACGAATGTCACTTCGTGTGATGGCACATCTGAGTCTGGCAGAAAGCTTTAGACGGTCACAGAGTTCAACCAAAGCGGTAAGGTCATACTTTAAGATGTCTAATCGTTGCTCACGCATGATGTCCAGCAGAATCTCCCTCAGTTCCTGCTCCAACGATGACTGACTGTGACGTACTATCTTGCGCCAGGCATCTGTATGTAGTTGCTCTGGAGCAAACCACAGTCGGTTCTTACGCTCATATTGCATTTTTCGATTGAGAAGAAAGTGTAGGAAGGCTGGAATCTCTTTCTTGCACTCATCCAGGATATCTATCCCTTCTTCTTTCTTGGAGAGAGCCGGAACCTTCCGAACCCAATAGCGGGTGTCGTTCGGATCTATCTTAACCGGGGTATATTCGTCATTGCTGCAGATCACTATCTTCAAGAAATTGAAAGCAAGTGTCGGATCTTTGCCTTTCGATTCTGACGGAAGTGTTTCTGCAGTGACTATATTCTTCATTTTGGCATTCTGCTTTTTCCGGTCGTTACTGTCATCGGCTTGTTCTTCAATGTAGCCCAGTAATTTACCGACCCAGTAACTGTTGAATCGAGACTCAACAATCTCTGGAGTGAGAGGCAGGGCATTTTCGCAGAAAACCGCATTCAAGAACTTGCAGAACGTAGACTTACCCGTCCCAGTCTCGTCGCTTACCAACAACAAGACCGGCAATGGATGCAGAGGTCTCTCATACAGAATCTGGAGGTAGTCCAGTCCCATCTCAAATTGCTCCTGGAATATGTGACGCAGAAGCTTCTCTATATGCTGCCACTCACCTTCCGCTGGAGAGTGTGAGAGGGGCTTGTAGATATTGTAGAAGAATTCTCCATCGCCATTGTCTATACTCTCTTGATAGTCTATATGTGAGGGTATATTGGTTTTTGCGAGGTACTTTGGAGCAACCTTTAGAATTAGGTTACCTATTTCTTTACCTTCGTCATCGATTACCATTCGTGGCGTTATATCGAAGAGTGCCTCCTGATGAGTAACTGGGTCCGTGGCCTTTTTGTACCACTTACCCCCAATTCTCAGTATTTTCTGGGCTTTTGCTTCTATTTGGTCTTCGCCAATGACGCTATTCTTACTTCTCTTTTCTCCGTCTGCTATCTCTGCTGCAGACTTTACTATATTACTTGTATTGCTCATAATTCCTTTATTTTTATATTGAACTCAAAAATTTTAGTTAAAAACTTGGAGATTAGCGGAATTATGCGTAACTTTGTCCCGTTGTAAAGAAACAAAGAAGCAAATTTTCCGCTCCGCTTCGATTACTGGCTTAGAATTCGCTCCTCTGAGCCAGCTTCTTTTTTATGGAGGTCTTATTTTATTCTTCATCACTTAATGATGGTAAGTTCCTTTATATATTAGTCTAACCTCATAACAGTCATCCTTGTCTTCTTCAGGGACTTCTTTATTCACGATAGCATTGGCAGTAGCCTTTCGTACTCGCCATTCATCCAAAGGATATTCGAGTTCAGGAAGAGCCTGATTAAGAGCCTGGACGAGATCTTCTATTTGGTAACTCCATACGCTATTGGTTATTATCACAGATAAGCCCTCAGCTCTCCAACCGTTGAAAAACACGTCTATAGCAGTTTCACCAAAGACTTGATTAAACACTTGTAGGATTCTCTCTTTCATAATCATCGCTTGATTTGTTGAACATTTGCATTATTCACTGCCTCATTAAGCATCCCTGACAGTTTTTCTCATCTTATCTTATACTAATCCTATGCTATTATCTTGGTTGCGTTCTTGCTGACGCTCCTGTTCTTCTATAGCTTCATTCTTCATGTAGAACATGACACTACCTTTTTCGCGAAGACTCTCACCAAACTGATGAAATGCCTCTCTTTTTTCGTCTGGGATAGTCCTGTCGACGATACAGGAGGATTCATCCTGACTCTCACCCTTAAAGTCTTTTTCTATAGAAGAAATGGCAGCTTGCTTTTCTTCCTTGCTTTTTCCTTTAGAGGCGGAAAGGAACATTGCCACTGCAAGACTGAAAAGAGTTCCTATTAAGTCTGTGCCACCAGAGAACGCCTGTTGCATTAGGTTCATCTGGCCGTTGTCCTGACCGTCGTTGTCACCGAAGAATGAAGAACCCAAATTCATAGAGCCACTGATGTCATGCTCCATAGTCTCTGGATTGTCCGCAGTCCCTTTCTGGGCAAGCAGCGTGATATCTTCTTTTGATATTTTCTCCTTGGCAGAGGCCAGCAGGTCTTCTTTCTTCGAGTCGCCTTTCTTCTCTAACTTGGTATTCAAGCCGCCAGCAACGGCAATCTCGGCAAGGTATTCCTTGGCATCGTAGAAATGCCCTACTTTATCTCCGGCATTATCGCCTAACACGGCATTCCGTACTGTGCTCCAGTCTGCTTTCTGCTCGGGGGCAGAAAGCTTGGCGATATAGGCATCCAAAGCCTTGACATCATCGGCCTTTGAAACCTTTGCCACACCGAAATGCAGATGCTCATTCACGTTTCCGGTGTTTCCGCTCTTGGCGAGGATGGTGTCTGCATTCACCCGGTCACCGGCCTTGACATGAATGCTGTCAAGGTGCATATAGCTGGCTACACGATAGCTGCCATCGGAACGAGGGTAGGCAACATAAATATAGTTACCACCTCCGGCCTTGCCTTTTCCTGTAGTGTCCTGATAGCCAGTCGTCAGCACAATGCCGCTCTCGGAGGCATAGACATCCGTTCCTTTTGCGGCCTGGAGGTCTATGCCCTCATGGACTTTGCTGCCATAGTTAATCTTACGGGGTCCGAAATCGGAGTTCATCGTCAGCGTGTCACTGTTACGGAGGGGCATGCCAAAGGCGACATTCCCCTCTTTAGCCATGTCCTGAAGGAGATAGTGGCTTTTGTTCTCCCCACATTTATTGGAGGACACGGTAACAGCATTACGGTCATAGTCATTAAGATGGTTTTTTTCAATGACATCAATCAGTTTGGAAGCATATTGTGGGTCAGTAGCATATCCGGCAGCTTTAATACCTTGCGCCCATCCTTTATAGTCTGTGACGGCAAGATGGCCGCACTGCTTCTGATAGCGGTTGCCAAGAAGGAACATGCTATGGTTGCGGATGCTGTCATGAACATTGTCGTATTTGCGAAATGCTTCGTGCTTTTTATCGTCGTTAGCATATAACACATCCCCTTTCCAGTTTCCTTTGGCTTTAATTCCAAAGAAATTGTTTCCTTCTCTGGCAAGATAACTACTACCGCCTCCAGACTCCAACCACATCTGAGCAAGTGTGATACTGGCAGGAATGCCGTACCTCATCTGCTCAGCCTGTGCGTAAGGAGCATAAGTGTCAAAAAACTCTTTTCTATCCATAATCAATAATTAATTTTGTTTGAGCAATTTTAGGATATAATTAGTTATTACTTGCAGAGATGGGCAGACACGACAAGAATCCCTAAAGAGAGGGTTATTTCGAACCATCCCTTCAATAGATATTTCTTTTCCAGGCTTCGCGGTTACAATCGCAGAAAATAGCTGAGCTCGAATATTCTCGAGGTCATAGCCACACTCCACGTTTTGCTGTTTGGCCATATCAATTGCCTGCTGATTGAATCGTTGTAGGGTTTCATGATCGCAATTAAGTTTTTCGCCCATTTGAACTTCATAAAGTTCACGAAGGAAATCGCTTGCCGGCATGCCAGAGCGAACTTGAAAATTAATAGCTGTTTCGCTATTTAACGATAAAAAGAATTCTACGGGTATCATAATTAGTTTTCCTTTATTATTTATTTTTTTTGTTTATTCGGCTCTTGGCATAATCTTCCAGACGCATGACACGGGAAGCTAAACAGTCTAACACGACCCTTTTTCGTTGGAATACATTAACATCTTCGCTATGAAGCTTCTCGTAATCCTTTCGAAGATCACGCCCACAGACAAGGCTCATCAGGAAGAGTTTTAGTCGGGTATGCCAGTCCTGAATCTCGCTGATGACATCAATATAATAGGCATGCTTACTACCTGACGGCTCATGACCGTCATGCACTACGTCAATGGCCTGTTTGATACAGTTGTAACGGTTTACCCATGCCTTTCTGTCGTTGTTGGTGCCACCGTAAGAGATAATCTTATTAATATCATTATTCCATTTCTCTAAATACGACTCTATTCGTCGTCTGTCAATATCGTATGTTAAATCAAAATTGGTGATATATCCGCGATCTGCTAAACGCTTCGACTCCACCTTTAAACGTGCTGTATATGCCGAGTCAATACTGTCAGCATAAACCTTTTCTTTGGCAAGCCACGCCTGGAAGAGAGCACTATTTACTGTTTTTGTCTGAAGAACAGGAGCTTCTTCTCTGGCATAACCCTTATGAAACAGCCAATAATAGGGTGTCTCTTCAAGGTTGTAAAACACATCCTCAGAGCTGAACTGACGAAAGACGTCCATGTTAGCATGCTGCCCGAAGACAGATAAAGGGATTAATAGGAAAATCAGATAAGATAAAATTCTGAGCTTCATCATAAATTTAAATTTTTAGTTGATTGTCTTGAGATATTTTTACAGCATCATCAAGAATTCCTTGGAGCTTTTCCATTTCTTTATCGCTGAATTGCTTTGCACATGCCTCATAAACATTATCGGCCGCCACGTCTCGAGGAGACTGTGGGTCGCATAGTTCAAGAATATCATCGATATCACGTTCTTCTATTTCCTCAGGTTCCATGTTGAAGTTGCGCCCGATAAAGTCTTTCACTTTTTCTATTTCTTTATCGGTTCTAAGTGATGGATCCTTGTGCGCTATTTCCCGAATCTCTGGCTCCTGGTTAAGGATTTTGTCGAAGTTTTCCTTGCTAAACAGTCCAGATTTAAATTCCCAAAGAGTCGGTTCGCCATACTCTTTGCAATATTCTTCGAAAGCGTCCTGGAACCATTTTATTCCTGTATGCATACCCTTGCCAGTGATGTGCTCCTTGGCATATTGTATGGTCTGCTGGAGTATCTGGTTCTGCTTACGCTTCATGTAAATCTCCGCGTAGTTGACAACACGGATAAGCATATCCTCACGCCTGATAGCCGTGTCTATCATATTATAGGTACCCCTGCTCTCGCCGTCCCAAAAGGCGATGAGGGCATCAGCATTCTCCGCCATCTTAGCATTGCGGATAGGCCCGGCAGAATTGCCGTCTCGATCCCAGTTGGCAGGGTATCTGACTATCTGATAGCCTCGCTCACGGGCATACCTCTCGCCGAGCCTGTCAGCACCCTTAGCGGTTCCGCTTACAATGATTATCTTACTGTCATTGGCTTTGTTTGCCAGAAAGGCATCACACTTCTGTCTCATCAACGGATAGTCGTTAAAATCACGACCACCGGCTATAATCACTTTGAAAACATTCTCTTTCATACTATAATCTCCTATATTTTTATTTGATTTTCCACTTTCGGATGTTCTACAATCCACTGAAGGGTGTCCGTCAGGTGGTCTATCTGTTCGTCGTTCAGATCTATACGCACCTTGCCATATTCCTTGTCATAGGAGTAGCGCATTGCCCGGCCTATCTTTCCGGCAAGAACGATGCGGTTATGTTGGCTGCCCTTCTGGCCGCCCATGTTATAGCCGCCGACCTCTTCCGACATTTCCAGATATTCCTCGAAGGCGTCGTGTAGCCACCGATATCCTATATGAATACCGATACCTGTGGCATGCTCACGGGCGTAGTCCAGGACTTCTGCCCATTTTTCTTGGATGTCTTTCTCTGTCGCCATAATCACTAAATTTTGTCTTCTACTTTCTGGACGGCCTCGATAACCGTCTTGTCAAGCAGCTTTGCATACACTCGCTCAGTCATCTTGGTGGATGAGTGGCCGCAAACCTTGCTGACGACCTGCATAGGTACTCCGGCGTTCAGTAACATCGTTGCGCCAGTATGCCTCGCCCAATGAGTTGTCAGTTTCTTTTTAATTCCGGCAGCTTCAGCTACCTCTTTCACGTATTTATTATATTTTACGTTGCTGATGACAGGGAGCTGACTATCATATTTTGCAAGGATTTCAAGAGCCTTTGGCAGAAGAGGGATGGTAAATTCAATACCAGACTTACCACGCTTGCCACGATAGAGCTGATGGCCGTCCACGTTCTCAATATCGGAGGATTTAAAATCTTTCAAATCCTTATATGCCAGGCAGGTGTGGCATTGGAAAACAAAAACATCCCTCACTCTCTCCAGTCTGTCCGAGGGCATCTGGGCTTCAGAGAGCTGTCGCAGTTCCTCAGAGGTGAGATAGTTGTCAATACCAGTATTCTCGTCACCTCGGTCGATATTTACCCATCTATATGGGTTTTTCTGTATGTATCCTTCATCGATAGCATCCATGATGAAGGAATTCAGGAACCTGTGCCAGTTGTTCCATCTGGATTTGGCGACCATCTTTTTCTCGATCAGGTATTTGTCGAGTTCTATGACATTCTTTTCCGTCAGGTCATTGAGAGAGGTGATTTTTCCCCAGTCCTTAAATCGCCGAAGGAAACGGTTATAACGCTCGATGCTGTCATCGGCTTTTCCATAGCAACGGATTTCAGCTCTCTTCCGCATGAATTCGAAGAGGTCTATGTCGCTTACACGCAGCTTCTTCAGACGAATGGGGATGGCAAAGATATTTATTCTCTTTTCCTCGACCATCTTATTTATAACTTTCCAGATATCTATCAGCAGCTGGTCCAGGTACTGGTTGAGCTGAAGGGCATCGACTCGCCCTGTCACTCTCCCCTTATTCCATTCGCTGGGAAGAAGACAAAGACCAGTAGAAAAGATTTTCACTTTTCCATTATAGGTAATATAGACCTCAACAGCTGAAGGGTGAGTGGAACTGGCATTATGCCGACGGTTCCACTTTATAGATACATTTGGAAGTCTAAGTGGGTCTCTATAGTGCATATCTATACCTTATTATATTATAGCAATACCCTGGTCTTTCCGTAGTTAGAAAGGAGAGCACTCTTCAGGAACAGGAGCCGGCCTTGCTGACCGTCACCCTTGATATGGGGAAAATCATCTTTACGGGCGCGCATCCGGACGGAAGAAATCCCCAAGATACGAGCTGCCTCGTTACAATTTACATACTCTTCTGAATCGTTGTTCAGACTCTTCGAATTCTTCAGCGTCTCAGGAATCTTTTCCAGAAGCTTAGAAACGAAAATTTCGCAGACCATTTCTATTTCTTTTTTCGTCATAACTATTGTTTTTTAAAAAATTATATCGCAAAGCTATGAGATATCTTCCATCATGAAATCATAATTTCTAAAAAAGTGATTTTTTTAACATTTCGGCATGCTAAAAACGGTCTCAAATGTTAAAATTTCGATTTTCTTTACATTCCTTATTTCTCATTACAATACTCCAATTCTTCAAGAAACGTCTCGATATCGCTATACCACTGGTCTAAATCGAAGAGAGTGGTCCAGATGATGTTCTCGTTCATGGTAGCTGTAGCTGACCTATTAAGTAATGCTTAATTTCATTAAGATGCCTTAGGTCAGAGAGAATGCTTTCATCCCAATCGTCTTTAGGCTCGATGCCGATAAGAGTGTCCTGCGCTTCCTGCAGCCACTCAATGTACTGTTTAATTTCTTTTTCCATAGTTTTAAGTTGTATTTATTATGTATTATCTGATAAATTGATTATAATGATTTTTAACGCATCACCTTTAAGGGGTGCAATATTCCCGAAAAATAGCCAAATCAGCTATTTTAAAGGGTTTGAAGCGTAAGATGATGATTTACAGGCAAAAAAATGGGAACCCGTAAGTTCCCAGTGAATGTTAACAAGCGGAGAGAACAGGATTCGAACCTGCGAACCAGTTTTGCCGGTTACACGCTTTCCAGGCGTGCCTCTTCAACCACTCGAGCACCTCTCCTTGCATTTGCGGATGCAAAGGTAACACTTTAATGTGAAAAGTGAAAAGTGAAAAGTGAAAAATTAATATTCTTTATCTTTTTAAAGAAAAGATGCGGGCCACATTTTCATTCGTCTGCAGGCAGATTTCCTCTACACTGACGCCATACGCCTCTGCTAACTTATCAATCATGTGCACAATATACGACGACTCATTGCGCTGGCCTCGCAGGGGAACAGGCGCCATGTAGGGGGCATCCGTTTCCAGTACAATACGACTCAGGGGGACGCAAGCAGACAGTACTTCTGGCAGATGACTTTTCTTGAAAGTCAGCACACCTCCGATACCCAACACAAAGCGGTCGAACTCCAGCAATTGTCGAACTTCCTGCTCGTTGCCCGTAAAGCAGTGGAACACGCCTCCAGACAGGTCGTTGACATATTTCTTCAGAATAGCCACCATCTCGTTTTGCGCCTTCCTGCAGTGTATCATCAAGGGCAGTTGCAGTTCTACTGACCAACGCACCTGCTCTTCGAAAGCCAACAACTGCTCCTGCTCAAACTCACGACTCCAGTAGTAATCCAAACCTACTTCGCCAATGGCAATAGGTTTGAATTGTGAACTTTCTCTCTTTGAGAGCGAGCAGAGCTCGAGCGGAATATTGAGTTTTATGATTTGTCGGATTTGTTCCAGTTGCTCTTTCCAATCCGACTTAACTTCCTCTGGGTGCAGACCTAGCATGGGATAGCAGAAGTCTGGATAATGCTTGCACGTATCAAGCACCGTTTGACAAGAGGCCACATCGATGGCAGGCAGGAAGATGCTTGTGCAACCAGACTCACGGGCTCGCTGCACTACATCATCGCGATCGTCGTTAAACTCCTCGCCATCTAGATGGCAATGGGTATCGATAAATTTACAATTTGACGAATTACTATCCACCATTTATTTTTTGCGATGAAGGAGTTCGTCCATGTAATTGCGGATTTGCAGCTTGCGCTCCTCAGGCACATTCACCTCAGCCAGCGTCTGGTTCGCTAACTCGAAGTAATAATTAATCTTTTCCTCGCAGAGTTGACGGATGCCAATCTCATCGTACAGGCGAGTCACCTCAGCAACTTTCACCTCACGATTGAAAGTCTTGGCGTTAATCCAACGCTCCAACTCCTTACGCTGCTTGTCGTTGGCGCGATTAAACGCATTAATCAGCATATAGGTCTTCTTGTTCGAGGTGATATCGCCACCAATAGCCTTGCCAAACACCTTCGGGTCGCCATAGACATCCAGCAGGTCGTCCTGCAACTGGAAAGCTAGTCCTATCTGCTCGCCCAAACGGTATAAGCGGTCAGCGTCCTCTTGGGGAGCATCAGCCAACAGAGCACCAATCTTCATGGCACAAGCCAACAGCACTGAGGTCTTCAGACGAATCATCTCGATATACTCATCCTCCGTCACGTCACTACGCGTCTCGAACGACATATCATACTCCTGACCTTCGCCAATTTCCAGAGCAGTCACTGTGAACAGGTCGAGTACAGCAGGCAGTTTGTCTGCAGGCACCTGTTGCATGCGCTGATAGGCTAGCACCAGCATCGAGTCGCCAGAAAGGATGGCCTTGTTGGCATCCCACTTCTTGTGAACGGTTAGCTGTCCTCGACGCATGTCCGCATTGTCCATCAGGTCGTCGTGCAGCAAGGTGTAGTTATGATAGGTCTCCAGACCCACTGCAGGCATCAGGATATCCTCTGGATGTTCCTTCCATAGGTTATAGCCCAGCAGCATCAGTACAGGACGAATGCGCTTGCCGCCAATGGACAATACATACTGCATCGGTTCATAGAGCGATGCGGGCTTTCGGTCATAACGCAGATGGTCTAAACAATCGTTCACCTTCTGCAGGATTTCGTTTGATGTTAGCATATTATTATTTTATAATTTGAATACAATGGGTATGCACACCTTCGTGCGACAGGGCTGGTCGTGCTGGATGCCAGGCTTCCATTTGGGCATCATGCCCAACACGCGCATGGCCTCTTGGTCACATTCTGGCGAGAGCGACTGGGTGACTTTCAGTCCAGTCACACTGCCATCCTTTTCTACATAGAACACAGCCACCACCTTGCCCTGCTTCTTCTGGTCGCGAGCTTTCTGTGGATATTTCAGTGTCTTGGTCAACCATTTCATAAACTCCACAGCGCCCCCAGGATACTGTGGCAGGTCTTCCACCACATGGAAGTTCAAGGGGTTATTGGGGTCTACGTCCAAGGCTGCCAGCGCCTTATCGTCCTCCTCTTTCTGCAAGTCTTCCAACAGAGTCTCGTCGTCATCACCTTCCCCCTCCAAGGTCTCGTCAGGATGCTGCAATTCCACCTCGTCGTCCACAATGCGCAATTGCTCAGCTTTCTCCACTTGTTGCTTCTCCTGCAACTGGGTCACAGTTTCCTCGTTCGACATGGGCACCAACTCACTTTCGTGCATCAGATCGCTCAAGTCCAAGGGGTCTATTCCGTCTTGTTGAGGCACGGAATTCCACTCCATTGCCACATAGAACAAAGACAGCACGAAGATAAGCCCCAAGAGGAATCCTGTGGTTCTGCGCTGTTCAATATCTGCCTTTGGAGCCTTCTTTTGTTCCATTTCTCCGCAATAAAAAGCGAATTATTCCGTTTTGATGTTGCAAAGGTACGAATAAATTGAGAATTATTGCTATCTTTGCACGGTATTTTACGAAGTTCGGATGATTAGAACACTTTTTGTCACGATAATAGTGTGGTGCATCACCACAATGCAGGCACAGGAGAGCCAGGAGGTCTATAGCTTCTTGCGCCTTCCTGTCAGTGCCCATGTGGCAGCATTGGGTGGCGACAATATCACACTGACGGACGACGATGCCACGCTTATTTTCCACAATCCTGCCCTGCTCAATGGGGTTAGCGACAAGAGCATCAACTTGAACTTCATGACCTACATGGAGGGTGCCAAGACTGCTTCTGCCTCGTTTGTAAAGGCTATTAAAGAAAGAGGTACGTGGGGCGTCAGCGCACAGTATATGGACTATGGCAGCATGAAGGAAACTACTGCTGAGAACATCCAGACGGGCTCTTTCTCTGCCAAGGACATTGCATTGGCAGGCTCGTTTGCCTATATGCTCAACAACGACATCAGCGGAGGCATCACGGCCCGTTTCATCTCCTCCAGCATTGGCAGTTACAGTTCTGCTGCCGTAGCCTTCGACCTCGGACTGAACTATGTCCACGAGGGTAATGGCTGGTCGTTGTCTGCGGTAGCCAAGAATTTGGGTGGACAAATCAAAGCCTATGACGATGAGTTTGAACGTATCCCCTTGGATTTGCAGCTGGGTGTCAGCAAGCGCTTTGTCAACTCTCCCCTGCGACTGCATGCTACCCTTAATCGTCTGAACCGTTGGGACGAGGGTTTCAGCAAGCATCTTGCTATAGGTGCCGACCTCTTGATTGGTGAAACCATCTGGGTGGGCGCAGGCCACAACTTCCGTCGTTCCAGCGAGATGAAACTCTCTGATGGCGAAAGCGAGAGTGCTCATGGGGCAGGACTCTCCGTTGGTGGCGGACTCACCCTGCAGCGTTTCAAGTTGCAAGTGGCCTATGCCAAGTATCATGTCAGTGCATCGTCCTTATTGATTAACGCAACATATACATTATGAAAAAGATAACAATCGCTATTGATGGTCACTCTTCGTGTGGAAAGAGCACGATGGCCAAAGATCTGGCCCGCGAGGTAGGCTATGTTTATGTAGATACAGGTGCCATGTATCGCTGTGTCACCCTTTTTGCCCTGCGCAACGGGCTGTTTGCTGCTGATGGCAGCATCGACGAAGCTGGTCTGCGCAGTCGCATGAACGACATCCACATCTCCTTTAAGTTCAACCCTGAGGCTGGTCGCCCAGACACCTATCTGAATGGTGAACTCGTGGAGCGCGACATTCGCACCATGGAGGTTTCCAGCCATGTCAGTCCCATTGCCACACTAGGCTTCGTTCGTGAAGCAATGGTAGCTCAACAGCAGGAGATGGGACGTGGAGGTGGTGTTGTGATGGATGGTCGCGACATCGGAACCGTAGTATTCCCCAACGCCGAACTCAAAATCTTCGTCACAGCCTCTGCCGAGGTTCGTGCCCAACGTCGCTACGACGAGTTGAAAGCCAAAGGTATGGAAGCCGACTATGCCGACATTCTGAAGAATGTGCAGGAGCGCGACTACATCGATTCTCATCGCGAGGTTTCTCCCTTGCGCCAAGCTGACGATGCCCTGTTGCTCGACAATTCCAACATGACCATCCCTGAGCAAAAGCAATGGCTCATGGAGCAGTTCCAGAAAATCACATCTTAAGCAAGGCATCACGGCATTGTTCCATGAGCCATTTAGGTGTGGAGGTGGCTCCACAGATACCCACAGTCTTGATACCCTCAAGCCACTGTGGGTTTATTTCTTCCGGTCCCTCGATGAGGTGGGCATTGGGGTTGACACGCAGGCACTCATTGAACAGCACCTTACCATTAGAGCTCTTGCGCCCACAGACAAAGAGGATGAGGTCGTGCTTGGTAGCGAACTGCGAGATGTTAGGCATGCGGTTGGCTACGGAGCGACAGATGGTATCGAAGCTCTTAAAGGTAGCGTCGGGGGAGATGTGATCCTGGATATATTCGATAATGCGATGAAACTCGTCGAGCGACTTGGTGGTCTGACTGTAGAGGTAGATGTCGCGCGAAAAGTCGAGTTGTTTGACATCATCGAAATGTTCGATAACAATGGCATGGTCGGCTGTCTGACCCACCAAGCCAAGTACCTCGGCATGACCCTCCTTGCCAAAGATAACGATTTGGGATGTTAGAGGTAAGGGGTCAGAGGATAGAGACGCCTCATATTGGCGTTTGATGCGCTTCTGCAACTGGAGCACCACAGGGCAGGTGGCATCGATAATCTCGATGTTGTTCTGACGAGCCAGTTCGTAGGTCTCAGGGGGTTCACCATGAGCACGAAGAAGTATCTTTACGTTATGCAGTTGGCGCATCTCGTCGTGGTTAATGGTGATGAGCCCCATCTCACGCAGGCGCTCGCACTCCATACCATTGTGAACAATATCGCCGAGGCAATAGAGTTGATTGCCCTTGGCCAACTCTTCCTCTGCTTTCTGGATGGCGGTGGTCACTCCGAAACAGAAACCACTGCCGTTGTCGATTTCAATTTGCAACATTGAGATTTGAACTTTGATATTTTTGATTACTTAAGGAGGCGGAAATATTCGTCCAACAGGCTTTGGGCTGCCATGAAGGAAGTCTGCAGACCAGCCAAGACACCTTGCTCCGCCATCTGCAAATGACGTTTGATGACGTCATTGTTGTAGAAGTTGAGGCGCAGATGCTCGTTGATGGTCTCATACATCCAGTACTTAGACTGCTCATTGCGACGATAGTCGAAATAGCCGTTAGCCTTCACATAGTCGATATACTCGTAGATCATATCCCATACCTCCTTGATGCCGTAGCCATAGAAACCACTATAGCACAGCACTTTGGGCATCCAGCCACTCTCCGTCTTGGGGAAAAAGTGGAGCGCATTGCGGAAATTGGTGGCTGCCATGTGGCACTTATCGACATTGTCGCCATCGCACTTGTTGATGACGATACCATCGCATATCTCCATGATGCCTCGCTTAATACCCTGCAGGTCGTCGCCTGTACCTGCCAACTGGATGAGCAGGAAGAAATCGACCATCGAGTGACAAGCGGTCTCGCTCTGTCCTACGCCAACAGTCTCCACGAATATCTTGTCGAAGCCTGCGGCCTCGCAAAGGATAATGGTCTCACGCGTCTTGCGAGCCACACCTCCCAAAGAACCCGCCGTTGGACTAGGACGAATGAAGGAATCAGGATGCGTGGAGAGTTTCTCCATACGCGTCTTATCACCCAGAATGGAACCCTTGGAGCGCTCGGACGAGGGGTCGATGGCCAAGACTGCCAACTTGCCACCCTTTTCCTTCAGCACGTGGATGCCAAACTCGTCAATAGAGGTGGATTTACCAGCACCTGGTACTCCACTAATGCCCACACGGACGCTGTTACCACTATAGGGCAGACATTTGTTGATGACCTCCTGCGCCTTGGCCTGATGGTCTGGGTTGACACTCTCTACCAGCGTGACAGCTTGCGACAGGATGGTGACATCGCCCTTGACGATGCCTTCAACCATCTCGGCAGCAGTGAGTTCACGACGACGGAAACGACCTCGTTGCAGATAGGGATTGACGAGCGGTTGCTGGTCAACACCACTGTTGACCTGCAAGCCTGCATATTCTGAACTATTCTCTGGATGTTCCATATTCTCAATTTATAATTTATTTTGCATTGATGGTAATGATAACTTTGGGTTTCTGAGGATCGTTGACAATCATCAGGATACGTGGAAGGGTACGCGACTTCAGGAGGTCGGCACGCTCAGCGGTAATCTTTAACTTGGTAGATTCTCCTGGTTTAAGAGCGCGCTTACCCAAGGAAATCTGGAGTCCACTTGTAAACATCTGCAAGGAAGAAATCTGCAACTCAGACTGCCCCGTATTGGTAATATTGATGGCGTCCTTGGCCTTAGGTTTACCATTGAAGTCGATGTTAACCACTTCCTTCGACAACTGGATGTGAGGAGCCTGGCCACGGGATGTGGCAGACAAGTCGCTGAACGAAGGAAGAAGAACGGCAGAAACCGTTATCTCATGGTCTGGGCTGACTTTGTCGCCAGGATTACCTGCCAGATAGATAGAAGTCTGCGTCAAACCATAGTCATGCAACTTGGCTGAGTTCAGCGAAACGGTCATCTTACCTGCCCTACTTGGACTCAAGCGCTCTGGGGTAATCTCAGCAGTGAGATAAGGAGGCAGGTGCATGAGGTTGGGCTGGTAAATCTTGGTACCATTATTATAGATGTGCAACTCTTGAACCTGTACATCGCCTCGATTGATGTCGTCGAACTCGAGAACAGCCTTGTCCAATCGCAGGTCGCCCATCTCAATGGGATAGGTACCGGAGAAGTCTTGTATCTCAGCAAGCACAACACCCTTCATGCGGATATATACGGGTTCCTTGCTACCATTACTAATGATAGCTGCCTGCTTATCGAAATGACCCAGTTGACGGGCATTATAGGTCATGCGCACTTCAAACTTATCATTGCCACCAATGTCACCCTTTGGATAATCAATCGTGGTACAATTGCAGTCGGGCAACACCTTTTTTATTCTCAGTTTGCGATGACTCTTGTTCTTAAACTCGAAGATGGCAGTGATAGGCTGCATGTAGCCCGTCTTGCCAGCATCGACAGTAGTCTTGCTGGATGTCAGCTTCTGCGCAGCAACGGGTAGGGCTGCTAACAGCAAAAGAGATAATATGGTTTGTTTCTTGTTCATCATCTTTATTTTACGTTGAGGGTCATCGAAGGTGCTGTGGCACGATATTCAGGGGCATAGGCACAGCCTACAGTACAAGTGCCCGTTTCATAGCGTCCTGCACGATCGATATAATATTCTGTTTCAATCACATGTTTTCCTTTAGCCAGTCCGTAGTAGAAATAATGGGTTGCAGCATCCTTAGGCGACACATAAGCGCCCTGCTGATAGCCCGACAACTGACGAACAGGTTCCATGCAGGCTGCACGACGATCGATGACCTGCACAAAGTCAAGATCACGAGTGGTCTCGATGGTGATGCGCACCTTGATACGATCGCCCACCTTCAGGGTAGATGGCGATTTCGTCTCCATCACCTCTCGCTTGATGGTGATGCCACTCTGCGAAGCCTCGATATCTGAGGTCTTCTGGAAGAACTGCGCATAGACAGCACCCCAAGAAGTACCTTCGGAGGTCTTGGTGGCTGTGAAGGTCTTACCTTGAGGTTCATCAACAGCAGTCTTGACATAGCCCAGACCGGCAGTAGCTTTAGGAAGGTTGATGGGTGTACCATCGATGGCGAGGGCTGTTGGACTAGTTAAACTAGTGAGACTTGTCTGACTAGCGTTGTTCGCCAAGAACGCCCAAATGGCATTGACACTGTTGATAGGGGTATCCCAAGCCTGGGTACGCTTCTCCTGCAAGAGCCAGCGACGCATCTCGTCAATGGTCTGATTGTCCTGAGGAGTAACTTTTTGGATAGCCTCGATAGCAGCCACCTCAGTTGGTATCTTATAGTCGTACCAAGAATAGGAAGCACGAGGGGTGTCATAGTAGCGCCCCATCTCCTCGGTATAGACGGTATATTCCTTCAGACTCTGCACATATTCCATGGCCTTCTTATGCTCACCATGCTGAGCCAGAACAATGGCGGTCAGTGCCTTCTCGTAAATGGTCTGGCGCTTAATGTCTTTCTTCAGCAAAGCAATGAGGTAGTTGTTGGCAGACTGTACATTGGACGACAAGGAGCGTCCGTCGAGGGCACAGAGGTAGAGCCAGCGCAGGGCGGTGAACGATGGGAAGGTGGGCTTACGACCTTTCTTTTCTTCCTTCTTCATTTCGTTGACCAACTTCATCATCTCTTGTGAGATATAGTTGAAAGCATTCTGCTGCATCTGTTTGATGGACTGCTGTTCACCCGCCATCTTATGAAGGCGCACCAGCATCTCTTCAATCGCAACGGTTATTTGGGTACTGCCCTGCATGCTAGGATACCACGAGAAGGAACCATCGGCATTCTGCAATTTCTGCAACTTCTCAACAGCCATCATCATGCGGTTATTCAAGCCGTTCTCGTCGAAGAAGTCAGCCAAGCGCTGTTTCTGTTCGCTCTCACGGTCGGCTGCATTTACCCAAGGTGTCTCATTCAGCACGAGATCTTTCAACTCTTGGTTCTTCTCCAACTGAGAAGTAAGAGAAGTTTGATTACTCTCGAGCTTCCATTGTTCGAAGACAGACTTCACCTGCGGATTCTGATTCAACAGCGTCTTGCCCAACAGATTACTGTAATAAGAGGCTGCTTGGTCAATGGCACTATGCTCACAGGGTTGTCCCAAAATAGGCAACGACTGCACCATGAGCCAAGCAGGATTGTTGGTATATTCGATGGTGAGTTTCTGCTGGGTAGTACCTGCAGAGAACAACTTGGTCAAATCAATAGTCTTCACTCCTGGTTCGTGCTGGGTATAAGGCACCGTCTTGGTGACATACTCACGATTGGGCAGAATGGCCAGATAGTGTTGTTCACCATCACTAAAACCATCACCACTGGCTACGACCTTACAAATAAGCAGTGAAGAAGTGAATTGTGAACAGTGAATAGTATAGTTTACAGAGGTGGTCTTTCCAGCTTCCACTGCAAAGGGCTGTTGCTGTTCGAAAACCACCTTATTGGTTTCTGGGTCGATAAGTTGCAGGGTAGCATTGCCACAGACGTTCTTTTCACCAGTATTAAAGATACGGGTTGAAAGCTGGGCCTCATCACCCATGCGGACAAAACGAGGAACGTTAGGTTGTACCATCACATCCTTCTGGGCTATAACTTCGCCTTCAATGGAACCATAGTTCATATCCACGGTATTGGCAACACCCATGAAGCGCCATGTGGTCAGGCTCTCAGGTAAAGTGAACTTCATCACGACATTGCCATCCTTATCAGTCACCAGCATGGGATAGCAGAAAGCCGTCTCGTTCAGGTTCTTGCGTCCCTCCGGTAGCAAGCGTCCTTCGGCCGAGCGTTCACGCACCTGAACCTGCTCGGATATTTCTTCCTTATCCTCCACAACCAGCTTAGCCTCATCAGCTGCTTCCTCTTTGGCAACAGCACTCGTCATCGCAGTAGATTCCATGACGGCATCATTCGCTGCGTATGCTCCGATGCCGGATGCCTTTGCCTTCATCATAGCACGAGCACCACGAACACGGATGTAGCGATAGTAGGGATAGACACTATCGTCGAAACGACTGAACACCATGTCGTTTACCTTCAAAGGCGACTGATAATGCTGGCTACCCATCCAATACACCTGCTGCTGTTGATGGAAACGCCATGAAGTAGAAGGCATAGGCAGATAGTTCACTGGAGAGAGATTCCACTGATGGGACTTAATCTGGTCGAGGCTCTTATCGTAGAGCACAGCCATCAGACTGGCATCTGCAGGTGTACCATCAGGATTCTGAATCTTCAGGCTCCACTCCTCCTGTTGTCCAGGAGTCAAACGATCGCGGAAAGTCTCCCACGACAGACGGAGTTTCTTGTCGGGCATCGGACGCTTAATCGTCTGCTGATGACTATAGCAGACACCCTCCTTCATCCATGCATAAGAAAGCAACAATCCATTGCCGTATTCCTCTTTGTATTTGAATTGACGATTAATCAGCTCACCATTCTTCTTTACCTCACCTTGCTCTATTACCTTGTTGTCTGCATAGATGGCGTAGAAGATGTATAAATCAGGTGCGCTGCTACCCACCTGTAAGGTAATGGGAGTGCCATCGTTGGGGAACTGCGTGTGCGACACATAGAACCAGTCGTTGGTCTGAGTGGCAGGTTTCTTATCGTCCAAGCCAAACACCACAAACTTGACATCTAAGGTGTCTTGTTCGCAGATAGCCTCAAGGCGATGCTCTCCGCTTTGAACTTTAAACTTTGGACACTGAACATTAGCTGCGCATTCATTCCACTTGCCACCATCGATACGGTATTTCACTGTACCAGCAATCTCCTTGCCTGCTGCATTGCGACGATAGAAGGTAAGAGGAGGCAACTGGTCTTTGCGAACCTGTTCAGGGATGTCGCAGGTCAGCGCGGTAGGTTTGTTGCCCAACGGCAGACTGAGGGTTCCGCTATGCGTCTCGCCACCCATATCGGTAACATCAGCCTCCACCACGAAATGATAGAACATAGGACGAAGACCCAAGTCCTTTGGCATCAGCATGGGCATATTCACCATAAAGGTACCATCGTCTGCTGTCGTGGTCTCGCCTTCATTCATCACCTCACTGTCCATACCGCTTCCCAGATAACCCTGTCCCCAATAGCGGGAGTAGGTCATCCACCAAAAAGCCACCTTGCGATGAACGGTATATTTCACCTTAGCGCCTTGCACAGGAACACCTGCATAGGTTAATGCCTTACCCTGGGCATGAACGGTATCACCCTGCTGATAAGACTCCTGATAGTCGGCAAACTCCACCTGAAAGGTGGGACGCTTGTATTCCTCAACACTGATGCTGGTAGAACTTCCATTGGCGAGGATGGTAAAACGCCCGTTCAGCAGACCTGTAGGCAGGGTAAACTCCGTAGTACATTTGCCGAAACGGTCGGTAGTAACCTTCTTTTCTGCTATCTGTTTATAGTTGGCGTCACGCAAGGTGATGTTGACGCTTTTCTCCCCCACAGCCACATTGTCCGTCGCAGACTGCTCTTTCCAGACGACGGCTGTAACATGAACGGTCTGACCAGGACGATAGATGCTACGATCGGTAAACAGGCTGGTATGCTCTGCATGATAGTCGTAGTTGTTAAACACATAGCGCCCATAGGCATTGATGGGTGGACAATAGCAGTCTGTGGGAGTATAGGCAAACAACTGTTTTCCATAACGCTTTACTTCCTGGATGGTAGCATTAGATAAAGGTTTACCTGTAAGGGCATCCACTGCCACTTGACGTTTCTGTTCATCAGGCATGGCCTGCGACAAGAGACGGACACCAGAGACATAATAGAATTGTAGGGACGTCTCTGTCTGGGGAGATGAGAACTCCACCAGATAGATACCTGGTTCCAAACCACCCAAGGAAACGGAGTCGTTAAAAAGCTCGTAATCCACATGTCCCATGAAATAGCGGGTCTGACGCAAGGCTTCCACCTCCTTCAACTTAGTCTTCAGTTTCTTGAAGGCTTCTTGCGGGTCATCCATCTCGGTATCGCCTTTCAGAGGAGTACGATAGACGCGCAGGGTCAACGATTCGATATTACGCAAGTTGCTTAACTGGACCGTTTGTGACTCCTGAGGCATGGCTAGAAGTTTGGACATTCTGGCAGAGAACTGAGGTCTTGTCAATTCACGCTCCATGTTGCGCAACCAATTGGCTCTGCGCCAATTGCCCCAGCGCTTGATAGCACTGCGCAGATAGTCCATCCGCTGGGCAATGGTATAGTCACCTTCCATCAACTGGAAACGACAGATTGCCAACTCACAAGCTTCAGGCAGATCGCCATAGATTTGTATCAAAGAGTCCAAGGCTTCGATACGATCAAAAGCCTCAGCACCCATCATACAGGCTGCACGACGATTGCCCTTCTGACTATAATATTGGTGTAGCTCCTGCCAAGCACCTAGTTCGGTACCAATGACACTCAACAGGTCGTGCTCATACAATTCGCTATCTTTCCCCTTGATGACAAACGGCACATAGGAATCGGTCTTCTGGGCAGCCAAAGCATCGGGATATGCCAAGGCCTTTGTTGCATAGTCCTTGCTCTTGGTTTCCCAATCGTCACCCAATTTTCGATTGTTCTGATAGACAACAGAAAGCACTACATCATAAACCGCCTTCAGAGCTACATCTTTAGTAGCCTGTTCCTGCTGTTCCAAACGACTGACAGCAGGGCGCAGAGAATCGGGAGCCACCTCTGCCTGCAAACGAGCATGCAACAGCGTTGATTTCAACAGTTGTCCGTAGGCTTGCTCCTTAGCAGCCTTTACCTCTATCTTTTGCAGATGTGTCAACGCCGTCTTGGGGAGGTCCTTGTTCTGAGCCTCCTCCACTTGCTTCCACAGCGTCTGATACGTCTGTCCTAATAACCCCATGGGCACCATCAAGATAGCAGCCACGATGACGAACAATCTATATTTCATACATGCGAACCTTTTTAAATATTAGGACAAAGGTACGAAAAACCCGTTAAACAGCCAAGCCATTTAACGAGTTTTACCATGTTTTACCAATCCTATATCTTTTTACCGACTCTCCACATGCAAGGCTCGCATGGCGTTAAGTACAGCAAGCACGGTCACGCCGACATCTGCAAAAACAGCCATCCACATGGTTGCCAATCCAAACAGCGCCAATATCAACACGGCTATTTTAACGCCAATGGCAAACCATACATTCTGCTTGGCAATAGACAATGTACGACGAGCTATGCGGATGGCAAGTGCTATCTTCGATGGCTGATCGTCCATCAGTACGACATCAGCAGCCTCGATGGCAGCATCGCTACCCAGACCTCCCATTGCGATACCTATATCGGCACGGGCCAAGACAGGAGCATCGTTGATACCATCGCCCACGAAAGCTACGACACCACTATCCGCCTTCATCAGTTGTTCCACTTTTGCCACCTTATCTACAGGAAGCAGTTCTGCATGATATTCAGAGAGTTGCAGTTGTTTGGCCACATCGTCAGCCACTTCCTTCCGATCGCCCGTCAGCATAACGGTCTTGGTAACGCCCAATGCTTTCAGACGGGCAATGGCAGCAGCACTGTCTTCCTTGATACGGTCGTTGATGACGATATGTCCAGCATAAACACCGTCAATGGCTACATGGATAATGGTACCCACATGCGAACAGTCGTGCCACTGGGCACCTACTGCATCCATCATTTTCGAATTACCCACACAGACGATGTGGTCTTCCACCTTGGCACGAATACCATGTCCGCTGATTTCCTCGACATCGCTGATTTTACAGCCATCCGTAGCCTCATCAGGGAAAGCGTCGCGCAGAGCAGCACCAATAGGATGGGTTGAGAAATGCTCCACATGGGCTGCCAAGTGCAACAGATGATGTTCGTCGAAAGTATCAGGGTGAATGGCAGTCACGGCAAACTGTCCGTGAGTAAGCGTTCCTGTCTTATCGAAGACAATGGTGTTGACTTTTGCCAGGACATCCAAATAGTTGGCTCCCTTCACTAGAATACCTTTGCGCGAAGCACCACCAATGCCTCCGAAGAAGGTCAGGGGTACACTGATGACCAAGGCACAAGGACAGGAAACCACCAAGAACATCAAGGCGCGATAGAGCCAAGTGGGGAAATGACCATCAAACAAAGTGGGAACGACAGCAAGAGCGATGGCTGCAAAGACCACGATAGGTGTATAGATGCGGGCAAATTTCGTGATGAAAGCCTCGCTCTGCGACTTATGCTCGCTGGCGTTTTCCACCAGATTGATAATCTTCGAAACAGTGCTTTCACCAAAACTCTTCGTGGTGCGCATTTTGATGACTCCTGAGAGGTTGACACAACCGGAGATTACTTCATCGTCCACAGTGATTTCACGTGGCAAGCTCTCACCCGTCAGAGCGACCGTGTTCAAGGCTGACATACCTTCAATCACCACGCCATCCAGGGGAACTTTCTCGCCTGGACGAACGATAATCATACTGCCAACGGAAACCGTTTCCGGGTTGACATCTTCATTCCTTGTTTCGCCTTTCTCATTCCTTATTTCCAGATGCGCTACGTCTGGACGGATGTCCATCAGATGGGCAATGCTGTCACGGCTCTTGCCTTCTGCATAGCCCTCAAACAACTCGCCAACCTGAAAGAACAGCATGACAAAGACTGCCTCGGGAAACTCTGTTTCTGCACCAGGAAGAAAACCGATGCAAAGGGCTCCGATGGTAGCTATCGACATCAGGAAATGCTCGTTAAAGGCGTCGCCATGAGCCACGCCCTCGGCAGCTTCCTTCAAGGTGTCGTGACCTATCACCAGATAAGGTACAAGATAAACCAACAACAATTGCCATGTGGACAGGTTGAAATGGTGTTCAACGAAAACAGCAGCCAACAGCAATACAACGGTGACTGCGATGAGTAGAAGCTTCTGCTTCGGACTTTCTTCTTCGTGATGATGCTCGTGATGATGTTCATGATGATGTTCATGTGAGCAGCATTCACATTCATGATGATGTGCCATAATGATGTATTTTGTTATTTTGTATTCGATTGCAAAAGATATAAGATTGTACCAAGCCACGCATCAGGAGGTAAACCAACATGGCTATCCACAAACCATGATTTCCCCAGAGGGGCATGAGGAAATAGGTGCAGGCAAAGAACAGCAGCGCCGCAATGAACGACGACTGGAGCATGCCCCGTGTCTGGGTGATGCCAACGAAAATACCATCCCAAATGAAGGCCAGCATACCTGCTATCGGAATCAGCCAAGCCCATCCCACATACTCGCGGGAGGCTTCAACCACCATGACTTCGTTGGTCAATATATGCAAGAAAGGTAAACCACCCAGAACATAGATGGCAGTAAACAGGGCGGTCACGGCTACCCCCCACCCCATGAGTCTTCTTACCACTGCATAGAATGCCTCCTTGTTTTGGGCACCCCAATGGCGACCTCCCAATGCTTCACCCGCATAGGCAAAGCCATCCATGAAATAGGAAAACAACAGATAGAGTTGTATCAGCAACGTATTGACTGCCAAGACAACAGCTCCCTGGCGGGCACCTGCTGAGGTGAAATACAGGTTGACAGCCACCAAGAAAAGGGTTCTTAGGAAAATGTCACGGTTAACGCGAAGAAAGGCTGCGACCGACGACAACGGACCAATTCGGACCGTCCGAGGAACTCCGTTATCGTCTGTTGAAAACAACTTACGATAATGATACCACAACAGGAAACACCCTGTAAGAAGCCCAACATATTGTGCAATCACCGTTCCTAAGGCCACGCCTTCTATCTTCATATTCAGCCCATAGACGAGGATTAACGAGATCAGGATATTCGCCACATTCTGCAAAATGCTTATCGCCATGGGAATGCGAGTGTTCTGCATGCCAATAAGCCATCCCGTCAAAGTGAACAACCCCAATGAGGCGGGAGCGCCCCATACCACAATATAGAAATAGGTGGCTGCCAACGGACGTACATCAGCTGTCGGACCTATCAATGCCATCATCAGTTCGCAAAGGGGCCATTGCAATAAAATCAGCAGAAAAGCCACTGTCAATGACACCATCGCTGAACGTACCAACAGACTGACAACTTCCGCAAAATCCCTGCGTCCACGAGCTTGCGCTGTCATGCCGCTGGTACCCATACGTAGGAATCCGAACACCCAATAGACCAGATTGAAAATCATGGAACCCACAGCCACAGCACCAATATAGGCAGCTGCTCCCATGTGTCCCACAATAGCCGAATCAATCAGTCCCAACAGCGGTACCGTAATGTTTGCCACGATGGCCGGAAGGGCGATATTCAATATTTGATGGTCTGTTTTATTCATTTCTTGCGCAAAGATAATGATTATTTCAACAAAAAACACTATCTTTGCAAAAACTTTAAATTAAAATATACATGGAACTGAAAGAACACAAGTCAGCGTTGGCAGCATTAGCCACCCTCGGAGTGACTGCTGTAGCAGCTGGAACCACCGCTTTTTTCCAGATTCGGAAGAAGCGTAAGGAAAGACGTTTGGAGGCAGAAAACAGTCATCTGACACCCGACCAGATGATGGTCTACAATGAGGCTGTTCGTGCTTTCATCACCCTGAACAATCGCATCTACGAGTTGCGTACCTATCGCAAGGAACTGCAACCGCTCATTCAGTGGCTGGCTACCGATGGAGAGAAGCCTGCTATCAATCAGGACATTCTGGAACTTGTCACCTTGGCTGAAGATATAGAGAAGTTCCTGACTACCCAGCAACCCTTTATCAATGCCTGTCTGAGCACTGTCAACAACGAAGGATTAAGCTATACCGACTTTGTTCATGCCCCCGTTGGGAGCAACTTTGATGCTGCCCTCGACGAAGAGCCTACCGGTCTCAAGGTAGACAACGGCACACCTATTACCTTCGTGCTCAAATTAGGCTATTTCTTCCCAGAATCATCTATTGCTGTTCACCCCGTGAAAGCCATTGTACTCGTATGATTAATCGTGAATTATTAGACCCGCAGTCCATCGTCGTCATCGGTGGTTCCAATAATGTACACAAACCTGGTGGCGCCATTGTGCGCAACATTCTGCAAGGCGGATATCAAGGTACCCTGCGCATCGTCAATCCCAAGGAGGATGAGGTACAGGGCATCAAAGTGTTCCACGATGCCAACGAACTGCCTCCCACAGAATTGGCTGTGCTTGTCATTCCTGCCAAATTCTGTCCTGACACGGTAGAGCTATTGGCTCGCGACAAGCAGACCCGTGCCTTTATCATCATCTCAGCAGGCTTTGGCGAGGAGACCAAGGCGGGAGCCAAGATGGAACAACGCATCCTTGACACCTGCGAACAGTATGGTGCCGCACTGATTGGTCCTAACTGCATCGGACTGCTGAACCGTCAGCATCACTCTGTGTTCACCCAACCTATTCCTAAACTGAACCCGAAGGGTGTCGACTTTGTCAGCGGCTCGGGTGCCACAGCGGTCTTCATCCTGGAGAGTGCCGTCATCAAGGGTCTGCAGTTTAACAGCGTATGGAGCATTGGCAATGGCAAGCAGATTGGCATTGAGGATGCACTGCAATACATGGACGAGCACTATAACCCAGAGACTGATTCTCCTGTCAAATTGCTCTATATTGAGAATATCAGCAACCCCGACAAGTTACTGTTCCATGCTTCCAACCTCATTCGCAAGGGTTGTCGCATAGCAGCCATCAAGGCGGGCTCGTCAGAGAGTGGCAGCCGTGCAGCATCTTCACATACGGGGGCTATTGCTTCCAGCGATTCTGCTGTCGAGGCCTTGTTCCGTAAAGCAGGCATCGTGCGCTGTCACAGTCGTGAGGAATTGACCACCGTGGGTTGTATCTTTACCCTTCCTCCCTTGACGGGAAAGCGCTTTGCCATTGTTACCCATGCAGGTGGTCCAGGCGTGATGCTGACCGATGCGCTGTCGAAGGGCGGACTGGAAGTTCCCCGTCTAGAGGGTCCTATTGCCGAGGAATTGAAGGCCCAGCTATTCCCGGGTTCCAGCGTGGCCAACCCGATTGATATCCTGGCCACAGGAACCGCTGAGCAGTTAGGCTTGGTTATCGACTATTGCGAACATAAGATGGACGATGTCGATGCCATTGCTGTCATCTATGGCACGCCTGGTTTGACCCAGCTCTATGAGGCTTACGATGTGTTGCACAAGAAGATTATGGAATGCAAGAAACCTATCTTCCCCATTCTTCCCAGTCTGCACACCGCAGGTCCTGAGGTGGCTGAGTTCTTGGCCAAAGGTCATGTCAATTTCAGCGATGAGGTGACACTGGCCACTGCCTTGTCGCAGATTATGCGCACCCCGTTACCTGCCCCCCCTGAAGTACAACTTTATGGTATCGACATACCCAGACTCAACAAAATCATCTTTGATGTCAAGGAGAATGGATATGTTTCGCCCCAGACCGTGCGCGACATCCTTTCCTGCGCAGGCATTCCCCTCGTCCCTGAAACGGTAAGCACCTCCAAGGACGAACTCATCGCCTTTGCCCAGAAGGTTGGCTATCCTGTTGTGGCCAAGGTGGTAGGACCTGTTCACAAGAGCGATGTGGGTGGCGTCACATTGAACATCCGCACCCCAGAACATTTGGCGCTGGAGTTCGACCGCATGATGAAGATAAAGGATGCTACGGGCGTCATGGTTCAGAAGATGTTGAAGGGTACCGAACTCTTCATCGGTGCCAAGTACGAGGAGCGCTTCGGACATGTGGTACTCTGTGGATTGGGTGGCATCTTCGTCGAAGTATTGAAGGACGTACAGTCTGGTTTGGCTCCCCTTTCCTATGGCGAGGCTTACTCCATGATTCATTCCCTGCGTGGCTACAAGATTATAAAAGGTACGCGCGGACAGAAAGGACTCAACGAACAGAAATATGCTGAAATCATCGTGCGCCTCTCTACCCTTCTGCGCTTTGCCACGGAGATTAAGGAGATTGACATCAATCCGCTGTTGGCCGACGACAAGGAAGTGGTGGCTGTCGATGCCCGCATCTTGATAGAGAAAAATTCAAATTGATAACTTATTATAACTCATTTATGGGACAACAAAAACGTTACGGTCACTTCGACGACCAGCACCGCGAGTATGTCATCACAGACCCGCAGACTCCTTGGCCCTGGATCAACTATCTGGGCAACGAGGACTTCTTCTCACTGATTTCTAACACAGCCGGCGGTTACAGCTTCTATAAGGATGCCAAGTTCCGTCGGATTACCCGCTATCGCTACAACAACGTACCGATGGACAATGGCGGACGCTATTTCTACATCAAGGATGGCGAAACGGTATGGAACCCGGGTTGGAAGCCCTGTAAGACGCCGCTCGACTTCTACGAGTGTCGTCATGGTATGAGCTACACCCGCATCACCGGTAAGAAGAATGGTGTCGAGGCTTCTGTGCTCTTCTTTGTGCCCCTGAAGAAATGGTGCGAGGTACAGAAACTTACCCTGAAGAATGAGTCCAACGAGGTAAAGAACCTCAAGCTCTTCTCGTTCGAGGAATGGTGTCTGTGGAATGCCGCTACCGACATGGAGAATTTCCAGCGTAACTTCTCAACGGGTGAAGTAGAGATTGAGGGTTCTACGATTTATCACAAGACCGAATATCGTGAGCGTCGTAACCACTACGCCTTCTACCACGTGAATGCCCCCATCCAGGGTTTCGATACCGACCGCGAAACGTTCGTTGGCTTGTATAACGAATTTGCTGATCCTCAGGCTGTGATGGAGGGTAAGCCCCGTAACAGTCATGCCCATGGCTGGAGCCCGATTGCTTCGCATTATATCGAAGTCGCACTGAAGCCTGGTGAATCTAAGGACTTTGTGTTCCTGCTGGGATATATCGAGAACGAGCAGGATGAAAAATTCGAGGCACCGCAGGTTATCAACAAGAAGAAGGCTCATGCCCTCATCGCTGAACTCGACACTACCGAGAAAGTTGACAAGGCATTCGCTGAGCTCTGCGCCCTCTGGGATAATCTCCTTAATATATATAAGGTACGCACGGGTAACGACAAGCTCGACCGCATGGTCAACATCTGGAACCAGTACCAGTGTATGGTCACCTTCAACTTCTCTCGTTCGGCATCGTTCTTCGAGAGTGGCGTAGGTCGTGGCATGGGCTTCCGCGATTCCAATCAGGACCTCGTGGGCTTCGTCCATCAGATTCCTCCCCGTGCCCGTCAGCGCATCATCGACATCGCTTCGACGCAGTTCCCCGACGGAGGTTGCTATCACCAGTATCAGCCTCTCACCAAGCGTGGCAACAACGACATCGGTGGTGGCTTCAACGATGACCCCTGCTGGCTCATCTTCGGTACGGTGGCTTACATCAAGGAGACGGGCGACTTCTCCATTCTCGACGAGATGGTGCCCTTCGACAACCAGCCCGGTACAGAGGTAACACTCTTCGAGCACCTGAAGATTTCGATGAATCACGTCATCAATAACCTCGGTTCTCACCTGTTGCCGTTGATTGGTCGTGCCGACTGGAACGACTGTCTGAACCTGAACTGCTTCTCTTGGGATCCCAATGAGAGCTTCCAGACCACCGAGAACGTCAGCGAGGGCACCAAGGCCGAATCGTTGATGATTGCCGGTCTGTTCGTTGTCACGGGTAAGGATTATGTCGCCCTCTGTCGTAAGCTTGGCAAGGACGACGAGGCTGAGCGCATGCAGAAGGCCGTTGATGCGATGATTGCTGCCGTGAAGAAAGACGGCTGGGATGGAGAGTGGTATCTTCGTGCCTACGACTTCTACGGACGTAAGATTGGTTCTAACGAGAACGACGAGGCCAAGATATTCATCGAGTCGCAAGGCTGGTGTACCATGGCAGAAATCGGTGCCGAGGACGGTATGGTTGCCAAGTCGCTGGATTCTTGTAAGAAGTATCTGGAGTGCGAACACGGCATGGTACTCAACAATCCCGCTTTCTCGAAATACATCTATGAATATGGTGAGATCTCTTCATATCCCGAGGGTTATAAGGAGAATGCCGGTATCTTCTGCCACAACAATCCTTGGGTCATCATCGGTGAGACACTGGCTGGCCGTGGCAACGATGCTTGGAGTCACTATGCTAAGATTCTGCCTTCATACGTGGAAGAGAAATACCAGACGCTGCACAAGGTGGAGCCTTACGTCAACTGCCAGATGGTAGCAGGTAAGGACGCCTTCAAGCCAGGTGAGGGTAAGAACTCATGGCTCACGGGTACGGCTGCATGGATGTGGTACACGGTATCTGAGTTCATCCTCGGTATCAAGCCCGACTACGATGGCATCCGCATCGATCCTTGTCTGCCCGAGACGGCTACCGACTACACGGTGAACCGTAAGTTCCGCGAGGCTGAGTACGAGATTACCATCCATCCGAATGGTTCTCAGAAGGGTGTCAAGAGCATCGTGCTCGATGGCAAGCCCGTTGATGGCACCGTCATCCCCTACTCTGCTGGTAAACATGTGGTAGATGTGACGATGTGACACACATCTCTGCCGTTTTGACAGCATTTTCTGCATCGGCACAAGCTTTGTCCTCCTGGGTTTTAGAGAAAAATTAAAACTTAGGAGGACATTTTTATGACATTAGACAAGTTTACAATCAAAGCGCAAGAGACGGTTCAGGAGGCCGTCAACACCGCGCAACGCAATGGTCAGCAGACCATTGAACCCGTTCATTTGCTGGCCGGCATCTTAAGCAAGGCCAAGGACGTCACCAACTACATTTTCCAGAAGTTGGGCGTCAATGGCCAACAGATTGAGATGCTCGTACAGACGGAGTTGCAACACCTGCCTCGTGTGCAGGGTGGCGAACCCTATCTGTCCAGCGATACCAATAAGGTATTGCTCAAGGCACAGGACGATGCCCAGAAGATGGGCGACGAATTTGTTTCGTGCGAACCCATTCTGCTGGCCCTGTTAACCGATGGAGCCACCGCAGGCCGTATCCTCAAGGATGCGGGTATTACCGAGAAAGAACTGCGTGCAGCCATTCAGGAACTGCGCCAAGGTCAGAAGGTGCAGTCGCAAAGTGCCGACGAGAACTACCAGTCGCTGGAGAAGTATGCCAAGAACCTCGTCGACCTTGCCCGCAAGGGTAAGCTCGACCCCGTCATCGGCCGTGATGATGAGATTCGTCGTCTGCTCCAGATCTTGAGTCGTCGTACCAAGAACAATCCTATTTTGATTGGCGAACCCGGTACGGGTAAGACCGCCATCGTCGAAGGGCTTGCAGGTCGTATCGTTCGTGGCGATGTGCCCGAGAACCTGAAGGACAAGCAACTCTATTCGCTCGACATGGGTGCACTGGTGGCTGGTGCCAAGTACAAGGGTGAGTTCGAGGAACGTCTGAAGAGCGTCATTAACGAGGTGACCAAGTCGGAAGGCCGCATCATCCTCTTCATCGACGAGATTCACACCCTCGTGGGTGCCGGTGGTGGCGAGGGTGCCATGGATGCTGCCAACATTCTGAAGCCCGCCCTGGCTCGTGGTGAACTGCGTGCCATTGGTGCTACCACGCTCAATGAATACCAGAAGTATTTCGAGAAGGACAAGGCCCTCGAGCGTCGATTCCAGACCGTCATGGTCGATGAGCCCGATGAGCTTTCGGCTATCTCCATCCTGCGTGGTTTGAAGGAGCGCTATGAGAACCATCATAAGGTACGTATCCAAGACGATGCCTGTATCGCTGCCGTCCAACTCTCCGAGCGTTATATCTCCGAGCGTTTCCTGCCCGACAAGGCCATCGACTTGATGGACGAAGCTGCCGCCAAACTGCGTATGGAGCGCGACTCCGTGCCTGAGGAACTCGACGAGATAACCCGCCGCTTGGCTCAGCTCGAAATCGAGCGTGAAGCCATCAAACGCGAGGGCGATGAGCCTAAGATTGCTCAATTGGACAAAGAGATTGCCGATCTCAAAGACCAAGAGCGCGACTTCCGCGCCAAGTGGGAAAGCGAGCGCCAGCTGGTCAACAGCATCCAGCAGGACAAGCAGGAGATGGAGAACCTGAAATACGAAGCCGAGCGTGCTGAGCGTGAGGGCGACTACGGTAAGGTGGCTGAGATTCGCTATTCCAAGTTGAAGGCTCTCGAGGATGACATCGCCGCCATCCAGCGCCAGCTGGATAGTGTGCCCAGCGGTTCTGCCGCTGGGAGATTGGTCCGCGAAGAAGTCACTGCCGACGATATCGCCGAGGTCGTCAGCCGCTGGACGGGCATCCCCGTTACCCGCATGCTGCAGAGCGAGCGCGAGAAGCTGCTCCATCTGGAAGAAGAGCTGCACCGTCGTGTCATTGGTCAGGACGAGGCCATCACCGCTGTCAGCGATGCCGTGCGCCGCTCGCGTGCCGGATTGCAAGACCCCAAGCGACCCATTGCCTCGTTCATCTTCCTCGGCACCACGGGTGTCGGTAAGACCGAGCTTGCCAAGGCCCTGGCCGAATACCTCTTCAACGACGAGCAGATGATGACGCGTATCGATATGTCCGAGTATCAGGAGAAGCATACCGTCTCTCGTCTGGTTGGTGCCCCTCCGGGCTACGTCGGCTATGACGAGGGTGGTCAGCTCACGGAGGCTGTGCGTCGCAAGCCCTATCAGGTCATCCTGTTCGACGAGATAGAAAAGGCGCATCCCGATGTCTTCAACATCCTGTTGCAGGTGTTGGACGACGGACGACTGACCGACAACAAGGGACGTACCGCCAACTTCAAGAACACCATTATCATCATGACCTCGAATGCCACGCGCGAACAACTTCGCCTGACCATGCGTCCTGAGTTCTTGAACCGTATCGACGAGATTATCACCTTCCAGCAGCTGACGCAGGAGCAGATTGCCGACGTGGTTCGCCTGCAGATGAAGAAGGTGACCGATATGCTGGAGCCACAGGGCATCCGCCTCGAAACCACCGATGCTGCCATCCGCTATCTGGCTCAGGAGGGCTACGACCCCGACTTCGGTGCGCGTCCTGTCAAGCGAGCCATCCAGCAGCTGGTGCTCAACGACCTGTCGCGTAAGATACTGGCCGACGAGGTGAACCGCGACAAGCCCATCATCATCGATGAGTTTGGCGACGGACTCATCTTCCGCAACTAAACACAGAAAAAGGGATTCACTCCACACGAAGTGAACCCCTTTATTTTCGGAACATAGAAGGGGGCTGGTACATGACACATGTTGACCAATTTGAGATTTTTGTTTGGTAGATTTGAGAATTTTGCGTATCTTTGCAGCAGAAAATCAACAAGTTATGTTCAAGAGAGCGCAATTTAAAGAATTAGAAGCAAGACTATTGGAACCCAGAAACAAGATTCAAGTTGTCTCTGGTCCTCGTCAGGTTGGTAAATCCACACTACCAGTAATCGAGCAGTGGTAACATAATAATCATAGGGACGGAGATGATCAAATTCTCCGTCCCTATTGTTTCTAAGGGTCACGAGGCGCCTGGCACCTGTGAGGTTGTCGGAACGGGGCGTTGAAACGTTTGTAACAAAAGAGGCTCTTTTACTCTGATAATCAGTAAATTACAGGCTTGCTAATTTGTGATTAAGGTGGCGAAAGTGACTACCTGTACCTAACTTTTCATAAGGAAATATTAATCTGGTAGATTAATCCTTTCTATACGAAAGTCTGCATATACAAGTCACTTCCGTCACTTACTATAAGATCTAACTAACTAATATTCAAACGGTTATACAGATTTTTTACCCTCACCTTGTTTCATAGGATTTTTCCAGCCATCGTTTCGAGCCTTTGCGGACATGCAGCGGAGTGGCTCCTGACATTGGCTCGAGTGGCTCCTGACATGCAGCCGAGCCTATGGAGACGATGTGAGTATAGGCTACTCGCATGATGAGTATAGGCTCCGCGCTATGTGAGAAGCCTATATCCACGATGAACATATAGGCTATGTTGCATGAAGATAGCGTATATGTTTGATGAAGATAGCGTATATGTTTGATGTAAGTTGCCTATAAGTTTGATGAAAATAACGTAAAAATCGCCCATTTCATCGGAATTTTTTAGCCTGGCAATTTCTGTCAGGCTTACTTTTTCCCATTTTGAGACTCATTTTTTCCTACCATGAGACTATTATTACTAGAAAATAGACTAATTTTGCAGATGAATTCAAACAAACAATGCGTATGGATATAACACTTGTCTTCACAGTTGCACTAGCCGCCACCCTTATTGTGGTGGTACTAGCGCTGGTGATCATCATCATATACCAGCGTTGGCGTATTGGCGACCAGAACGTATTCATCGAGCGCTTCATCCGTCAGAATGAGGAGCAGCGCCAGAAAATGAGGAAAGCAGGAATCGTATAATAAATGAAGCAGAGGATATACATAATTTCATTATGCGTCGTGCTAACCATGGTATCAGCTTGCACTCATAGCGGCGAGACAAAGGACGACGGGAAGGCAAAAGCAGCGTGGCAGCGGTATTACGAAGCCTACGATGCTAAGAACCTGAACCGCGCCCTGACCGTCATCGACTGCATGGAGACGGAGAAGATTGTCAGTACGCCGAAGGCCGACCATCTGCGTGGACTCGTCTACGACCAAGGCTGGCAGATGAAGATAGCTGAGCAATTCTACAAGAAGTCTTATCAAGGCTATGCCTCAGACCCTTCACAGGATTGGGGTTCCTATACCGATGCGGGCTACCGCTGGGCTTGTTTGCGTTCTAGACGAGGCGACACAGAGGGTGCACTGAATACCATTACCGAACTGCTACATCAGGCAAAGGGGAACGAGGCATTCCCCAAAAATCAAGAGTCTGCCTTGTTGATGCTCATGGCGGAAATCCAGCTACAGCTGCACCAGTACGACGAGGCCCGTCTTACGGGACAGAAAGTCTATGAGGCAGTACAACTAGATGCCGATCATGGGAACGGAAGAGAATTGGATATCGCATGGGCCTGTATCAACATATCTGATATTTATCACGAAACAGGCGACACCGAAGGGGCAATGGCATGGCTTGACCGCTGTGCACAAGCGCTAAGCCATGCCAAGCAAGGCGACTCGCTGATGATTGAGGAATGGAAAGGCCATATTGCCCTCAAACGGGCATTGTTTCTATTAGAAACGGGTCACGCAGCCGAAGCCAAAACTACTTATGCCGCCATCCCCCGTAGTCGTCTGATGGAACCATTAGGCTACAGAGAGGCTGCCGACTACCTGATGGCTGCTGGTCGCTACGACGAGGCAGCTAACTGGTACGAACAGATTGATAGCACCTATTTGACTACCGACGGCGCCAAGATGACTTTCGACATCATCGCTACCCGACTCTCTCCCAGCTACATGGCCTACCGCAAGGCTGGCCGAAATGCCGATGCACTGGTACTTGCCGACAGTGTCAGCGCCGCCATCGACTCTGCCCTCGTCTGGCAGAAGCAAAACGATGCGGCTGAGCTGGCGGTCATCTACCAGACCCATGAGAAGGAACTGGCTCTGAACGATGCTAAAAGCGAAACGCGCATTCATCGTGTATTGCTTGCCGCTGCTATCCTTGTCATCCTACTCATAGGTTACCTGTTCATACGCACACGCAAATATAATAAGGAACTCCTTGAGAAGAACCGCCGCCTGTTGGCCGAGATTGAACAGCGCGAACGGGAGGAACAGCAGGCCATCGAACAGTTAAAGGCAGAGCCGGAGGATGTGCTCACTGCCGAGCAGCAGCTCTTCCGTCGTATCTGCGACCTCATGGACTCGTCAGACCACATCTACACCGATGCCGACCTTGACCGCAGTCGTCTGGCGCAGCTTCTCGGTACCAACGAGCACTACGTGACCGATGCCATCAGTGCTTGCACCAATGGCAAAAGCGTTAACGGTTTCCTCAATGAGTACCGTCTGCGGTATGCTACCCACTTGTTGGCCACCACGAAAGACTCTATTGCACTGATTGCTGTACTCTCCGGCTTCTCGCGCAGTTCATTCTTCCGCGCCTTCAGCGACGCCTATGGCATGTCGCCCTCAGATTATCGTAAGGTAGCAAGGAAATAACAAAATTTTGCCATCGAAATCAAACAAGTAATGCAAATGAGAATTAAATAACATTATTTTTAAATATTAAATTAATCACAATGAAAAAGAATCTGATGACGCTCGCAGCCGTCCTTTGCTGCATGATTTCTACGACGGTGCTTACGTCGTGTTTTGACAATGTGGACAATCCTACACCTCAGGAGCCCACGATGATTGACCCTGTTGCCGACATCTATCTTCACGACGATGATATGGACCGTAGCGTACGTCCGGGCGACTCCTTCTATCATTTTGCCAATGGCAGCTGGATCAAGAGTCATGACCCGAAGGATGTAAGCTGGATTACCGAAGGTATCGAGTATATCAATCAGATTTCGCAGAATGCCCTGACCAACAGCGAAGACCCGCAAATCAAACACCTTGTCAACAATATGCTCGGCACGCCCGATGCCAATAAGGAGATGGATGCTATCAACAAGGTGCTGAGCGCCATGTTCGACGAGAATGGCAATCTTGACATCCTAAGAGGTTGGGGCATCTTGTCCGACATGGGCTATTCCCCTCTCGTAGCACGTTCCTTAACCTCTGGAAACAACTTGTTCTATTACGTTATAACGGTTGGTGTCAATAGTTTAGAGAATGACCTTAGAAAAGCTAACGAAACAGAATTGTTGCGTCGCTATATGAGGAATTGTCTCATACCGTTTGTAGCTGACCCCAGCCAGTTGGACGAATGGGTTGACAAGGTGATGGATTTGGCCAACAAGGCTTGGGCCGTCAACAATCCTCAGCTCACAGGTTCTCTCATGGAGCGCTTGCAAGGCGACAAACTGCCTCAATATGCGCTGGCCAATGCTATGAAGGGACGTCGTGCAGGCTCCATAGATTTCAGTCTGGAAAAATTGGTCGAGTCATACCATCTGGATCTCACTCGCGACCGTATAGACAGCAAGCCTCTTTCTTTCTTCGACGAGCTTGCCGGTCAGGATCCTGCGCTGCTCTTGATGTACACCGCCTATAACGTCATGATGGAAAACTACAACTTCCTGCTTGGTTTCCGTCATATTGATATCAGCAAGAATTTTAATACAATACATAGCTTAATCAAGAATGCGGTTCCTGCGCTCATCAATACCGCTGAGGCCGAGGCCTTTGCTCCCGCTGTCAACCAGCAGGAGTGTCTGGCTGACCTGGAGCGTCTGCGTGGCAAGATGTCGCAGCGCATCCAAAATCTCGACTGGATGAGCGATGCCACCAAGGAGGCTGCACAGGAGAAGTTGCGGAAGATGCATTTCCACGCCGGCGTGCCTGAAAAGCTGATTGTGAAGGGTGCTTTCAACCTTACAGGCGAGACTTTGCTCGAAGACGTGATGCAGGCCCGCACCCAATGCACCGCACTGGCTAATTCATATGTCGGCAAGCATTCTTACGAATACTTGGCCGACTACGTTCTCTTGTATCTTCCGCTAAGCTACTTCAATGCTGTCTATGCGCCCGACTTCAACGGTGTCTATATCTTCCCAGCATTCTGCTCTAAGGTTATGTATCCTCAGTCCGACAGTGAGGAAGATATGTTGCGTCGCTATGCCACATTCTATGTCTTTGCCCATGAGTTGTGCCACGGTTTCGATTCCAAGGGTTCTCAGTACGACGGCGAAGGCTATATGAGAGACTGGTGGGCTCCTTCCGACAAGCAGCAGTTCGAGGTTAAGAAGCAGCAGATGGTCGACCGCTTCAACGAGCTGTGGGCCTACGAGGGTCAGCATGCCAATGGCTTGATGACGCTGGGCGAGAACATGGCTGACCTCGGTGGCGTCCGTCTGTCCTTCGAGTTATTCAAAGACCTGCTGGTAAAGAAGGGCTATTATGGCGAGTCTCTGAAGCACATGCTCCGCGAATATTTCCTGCACTATGCCCAGGTTTGGAAGGAAGAAGACAGAGGTACCGAGGGCTATAGACAACAGTATCTGACCGACGTCCATTCTGCCTCTTTCAACCGCATCAACGGTATAGCTCGACTCATGGACGAGTGGTACGACCTGTTCCAGGTGAAGAGCGGCGACATCTACGTTGATCCCGCCGACCGTCCACATATTTGGTAATCAACAATACGTATAATAATGAAGAAAATTGCAACCCTCCTAGTAATCCTGGGTACTATGACATGCCATGTGATGGCACAAGAAATCAACGTTGAAAGTCTGTTGAAGAAAGCCGACGAAGCCGCAAAGCTCGCCGACAAATATCCCAAAGACGGTTTAAAGCAGATTTATGCCGCTGAAGCATTGACAAACATCGCATTAAATGAAAAGCGCGACTTCGACCGTGCCCAGACCTACACCAGCAGAGCGCTGGACATTGCCAAGAAGCAGAAAGTACTGAAAGACACCCTGTTGGCAAAGACATACTTTCTGATGGCAAATTCCAACATGGTGCAGGGCAGCTACGCCATTGCCTGCGACTATTACGAGATGGCTATCGACGCCGCTGAAAAAGAACTGGGTCGCTATAGCCCCTACACCATCTTCACCCGTATGATGGCTGGACATGCCATCATGATGGTAGATCCCGACTTACGTCACGGATTCATCCATCTCACGCAGGCATTCTATGACAACGAGTCTGCCCCAGGCGGAAAACCCATTACCAACATGGATCAGTTAAACTGCTATTACAGTGTCGCTATGGAACAGATGATAGCTGCTTTTACCAACAGCCAACGCTTTGGTGTCCCTGCCGTTTTGAAAGACCAAAAGCCTTACCTTATGATACAGAGCCGCGACTGGCATGTCGGACAACCGCTGATAAACTGGATGGCGCCCAACATGCTACGGTCTCAGCAGGATCGTGAAGCCCACGCAGGCGAAGACATCATCATTCTTGAAGATGATAATTTCCGCGCCCTGACCAAGGAGGAAGGCAAGAACGTCACATTCAATATCCCCGCATGCTATCTGAAAGGCAACGAACTGTCGATAGGCCCCGGCTCATTCATCTGGTACCTGAATCCCGAGGCTTATAACAAGATCGTTCAGGACTACGAGGCATTCAAGAAAAATGGAAAGAAATAAGCAAGCATTCTTAAATGATGATTATCTTTGCGGCATAATCGAACAACAATAAAAGCAATATCTCACATTTCCCTCCTGTTCATTGCCATCTGTATGTTGGCAATAACATCATGTGACAAGAAGCAGACTTATGTCCCAAAGACAACACTTGCCGATAGTCTGATTACAGCAGCTACCAGCGTACAGGACCTTGACCGTGCTATTTTCCTTTGCGACAGCTTACTGGAGACTGGCGACATTTCGATATTCAGGAATTGCTACATGAAAGGAAGTATCTATTTACGAACAGGAAGGCCCCGAGATGCAGAAGCTATTCTGAAGCGCGCCTTGGCCGAAACGCCTAAAGACGCTTATGACAGCCTGTTCTATTTCCAGTGCGTCAAGGCAATGGTAGAAAACGCTGTGCAGAAAAATGATGACGAGGGAGTGTTACGCGTCGCCCTGCCTGCCTACGAAGGTCTTTATGCCTTAGTTTCCCGACCAAAATACGCTACTGAAGCCTACGATATCCTGGCTGAAATATTACAGTATGTAGGTAGGAGCCATATTAATCAGGGCATGATAGCTGAAGGAGAGAAATACTTCGAGAAATGCTATGATTGCATCCAGAAGGTCAGAGCGCTAGACTCCTCATGGAAGCACGATTACTATGCAACTGTTTTTCTATTTAACATCGCCCTTTCTTACTCATATCGAGATGATTATCCGACGGCAGAAAAATGGCTTAACTACGCAGAGGCTATTACTAAGGATATGGCTACCAAAGAGAATGTTCCTATCTTTATTACCGACATGTCGTGGAGTACCTATTACATCAATCGCGCTAATATCTGTTTTGGCCTGGGCAAGCAAAAGGAGGCCGATCAAGCCTTTGCAGAGTTTAAGCACACACAATATGCCAAGACAACCACTGCAAAAATCCATGAGGGCGAGTATCTGTTGAGAGCTAAGCGTTACGCCCAAGCAGCTGATGCTTACGCGATAGTATATCAGTATTTGGCAGAAAATGGCTCAGAGATCACACTCGACAACATGGAATACCTGACAAAGAAATTCACTGCCAACTACAAAGCCGGTCGTAACGACTCTGCATTAAGCGTAGCTGCATACACCTTCGAACACCTCGACTCTGCCATTACTCATCAAAAGAAAAATCAAGCACTCGAACTGGCCACAATCTATCAGACACAGCAGAAAGATGCCGAGATAGCCCAGCAACAGATTGAGCTCAACGCACAACGCTGGATAGCCACCGTCATCACCCTGATACTCGTCATCATCATCTTTGTAGTATATACGCTGGTGCGTCGTCGCGCAGCCAAGCGTCTGGCAGAGATGAAGGCCGCTCAGGAGCGCATAGAATCGGAGCTCCGCATTGCCCGCGACATCCAGATGTCGATGGTACCCCACGAGTTTCCCCACTACGAAGGTCTCGACCTCTATGCTTCGATGGCTCCTGCCAAAGAGGTTGGTGGCGACCTCTATGGCTATGTGATAAATGGCAACAACCTCTATTTCGCTGTTGGCGATGTAAGCGGCAAGGGCGTTCCAGCTTCGTTATTTATGGCACAGGCCACCCGACTGTTCCGCACAATGGCCAATGAGGGCATACTGCCAGCAGACATCTGTAACCGCATGAACCGTGAACTCTCTGGCGACGACAACGTCAGTGGTATGTTTGTCACCATGTTCGTTGGTATGCTCGACTTACAGACAGGACATCTTAAGTTCTGCAATGCAGGCCATAATCCTCCCGTTATTGGTGGCGGTGAGCATCACGGCGATTTCCTTGAAATCATTCCTAACGCCCCTATTGGTCTGTGGCCGGACTTCGACTACGAAGGCGAAGAAATAGACACCATCAAAGGTCGTGCGCTATTCATCTATACCGATGGACTGAACGAGGCAGAAGACCTCAAGCAGAAGCAGTTTGGTGATGACAGATTGATAGGTATCCTTCGCGACACCCACTTCTATACATCCCAACAGGTCATTGACACCCTTGCTTCCGAAGTAGAAAAGCATCGTAATGGTGCTGAACCTAATGATGACTTGACCATGATGTGCCTCAAGGTTATTTGATATGTCACGAACCAGGTACCTCGGATATGGACACACGAAGGGTTCGAAATTGCAGAGCTGACAGATAAACAACACAAAGACGTGATGCAGGCCATCAAAGAATGGAACCTGCATGGGTGAAAGTTAACGAGTCGAATTTTCGGCTGGTTGAATATCAGGACAAGAAAGGTGAGCTCCGCCCTTGCTATCAACTGACCAAGACCGAGTGCTTGTATATCGCCACGAAGTTCATCGGTGAGGGATCTGAAAGCCCTCGACAGCGCCTACAGCATCGTCTTCCCTAACTGTACACCGATTAACGTAAACAAGAAAAAGAGAAATTATAAGGATTCTATCCCCTGACTCATGGTAATGGTGTCAGGGGATAGACGATATTGACAATGAGGATGTTGGCACATTCATGGCAACATCTTATCGTTTCATGATTTTTCGGATGGTACCGTCTTGTTCGCGGACGATGAGTACGGGTCCCATCTGATAGAGCACCTTCGACGGCCCCGTCGGTTTACGGTCGATGATGTCGTCGATGTCTGTAGTCCCATCAACGGTAAAGCGGAAGGAGGCTAGACCACCCGAGACACTGATCTCGCGCAACGACTTGCTCATAAAGTAAGTTCCGTCGGTATTCTGGTTGTTGAGCGTGGCGGCAGGCTTGGAATTGTTGGTCAGCGAATCGTTGGCGATATAGGGGTAAGCCCAATTCGCTTCGTAATAATACGAGGATTGATTGTTGGCAGGGATGATGCGATAGCGCAGCTTGGAAGAAGTATTAACCCACTCATTCAGCCACGTATTCTCATTGTAATCGACATGGAAGACCACAAGGCCACTGCCAGGTAGATAACTATCCCACCCCGTCTTCTGGCGGTTCTCCACCATGTAATACTCGTCATTGTGGGCATCGTTATAGATAATGTAGGCATCGTTGGCAGGCATGCTGCTAACGGTTTGCGTCGTAGAGAGCAACGTAGGAGTAAGCCATCCCATCATCATGCGCTCATGACCGGAATAGTTGCCTGGACAGAAGCCATTGTTATTATAGCTGGAATCCATCAGGTCCCAATAATGAGGTGTCTTGTTAGTACCATAGAAGTCGGGGAAACCGAAGCAGTGGGTGTACTCGTGGCAGAGGGTGCCGAAGGAACGGTAGTCGCCATAAGCTTCCTCCATGGTGGCACAATAGCAGTCAACGAGGTATTGCTTGCCACCGGCGGTAACGGGAATAGGGTCGCAATAAACGCCCTCTTGACGGTCCTTTTTGTGTTCGCTCATCCACCATTGATGTGCCCAAATGGTATTTTTGTCACCATCCGAGTGCATAGACTTGCCAGCATAGATAATGAGCAACTGATTGATATAGCCATCGCCATTCCAATCGTAAAGGCTCCAGTTGATGTCGCGAGTCTTGAGCACCTCCATAATGTCCTGCACCAGATACTGCGAGTTCTCGTCGCTTACTTCGGGATCTCCATAGTCGGGATCCCAACTGCGATATTTTACACGCGACTCGCCGAGGACCACACGCTGCAGGTCGAACGTCAAGTTGAAAGTGCTATTGCTCTGAGCATAGAAGTAGTCGTGGACGGAACCGGTGAACGGAGTCTCGGTATAGTTGGGCTCGTTGAGGATGCGACTCCATACGGGCATGGGGTCTTCCTGCAAGAACTGCTGGTCGCTGAACGATACCAGCACCGTCAGCTGGTGACGCTCGCCATGATAGAAGTCGCCACCTACATGCTTGGGCTGGCCACTTGGGGCGCCGCGACGCAACGCCATGCCTTGGGGCCTGGGTGTACCGACACGACAGCCACGCGGAGAAACAGCATTATCTGCTGCTGTTGTCAGCGAGACAAACAGCAGCAGAATGAACACAAATAGCTTACTTCTTACATCAGACATCTTACTTCGAATTCGGGCACCAGGGCTTCAACTGCTTGAAGAAGTCGTTGCCCTTATCGTCAACAAGGATGAAGGCGGGGAAGTCCTCTACCTCAATCTTCCAGATAGCCTCCATGCCGAGCTCAGGATATTCTACACACTCGATTGACTTGATGCTGGACTGAGAGAGCACAGCAGCCACGCCACCGATGGTGCCGAGATAGAAACCGCCATGCTTCTTACAAGCCTCGGTAACCACGTCACTGCGGTTGCCCTTGGCAATCATCACGAGGCTGGCACCATTAGCCTGGAACTCGTCCACGTAAGGATCCATACGGTTGGCAGTGGTGGGACCCATAGAGCCACAAGGATAGCCCTCGGGAGTCTTGGCAGGACCGGCATAGAGCACAGGATACTTCTTGAAGTAGTCGGGCATGCCCTCGCCAGCATCGAGACGAGCCTTCAGCTTGGCATGTGCAATGTCGCGAGCCACAATGATGGTTCCCTTCAGGTTGACACGGGTAGAAACGGGATACTTAGAAAGTTCCTGGCGAACAGCATCGATGCCCTCGTTCAGGTCGATTTCGATACCCTTAGCGCCCTCGCCTGGCTTGCGCAGCTCCTCAGGAATCAGCTCGGTGGGGTTCGAGTCCATCTTCTCCAACCAGATACCGTCGCGGTTGATCTTGGCCTTGATGTTACGGTCGGCAGAACAGCTGACGCCCATACCGATAGGACAAGAGGCACCATGACGAGGCAGACGGATGACACGGATGTCGTGAGCCAAGGCCTTGCCACCAAACTGGGCACCGAGGCCAATCTTGTGGGCTTCCTCCAAGAGCTTGTTCTCGAGGTCGATATCGCGGAAAGCACGACCGGTCTCATCGCCCGTGGTGGGCAGACCGTCGTAGAACTTGATAGAAGCGAGCTTCACGGTGAGCAGGTTCTTCTCGGCAGAGGTACCACCGATGACGAAGGCGATGTGGTAAGGAGGACAAGCGGCTGTGCCCAGCGACTTCATCTTCTCAACCAGGAAGGGCAACAGCGTACCCTCGTTCTGGATAGTTGCCTTGGTCATGGGATAGAAGTAGGTCTTGTTGGCAGAGCCACCGCCCTTGGCCACCATCACGAACTTATACTCAGCACCCTCGGTAGCCTCGATGTCAATCTGGGCGGGCAGGTTGCAACGGGTGTTCACCTCGTCGTACATATTCAATGGAGCATTCTGAGAATAGCGCAGGTTGTCCTGAGTGAAGGTGTTGAACACACCCAGCGACAGGGCTTCCTCGTCCTCAAAACCAGTCCATATCTGCTGTCCCTTCTCGCCATGGATGATAGCGGTACCGGTGTCCTGACAGAAAGGCAGGATGCCCTTGGCAGCCACCTCGGCATTGCGCAGGAACTGCAGGGCTACGTACTTATCATTCTCAGAGGCCTCGGGGTCGGTCAGAATCTGAGCCACCTGCTCGTTATGTTCACGACGCAGCATGAACTCCACATCGTGGAAGGCCTGTTGAGCCAAGAGGGTGAGCGCCTCCTTAGAGACCTTTACAATTTCCTTTCCTTCAAACTGGGCGGTAGAAACGCCTTCCTTTGTCAACAGACGATACTCCGTCTTGTCTTCGCCCACCTGAAACATGGGGGCATACTTAAATTCGACAGTTTTTGCCATAGTTGTATTGTTTGTTAGTTATTAATAACCGAAAATATCTTCCAATGAGAGACGACGGATGGGGCCAATCTTCTCCAATGAAGGCATGTCGAGTTCCTTCTCGTCGCCGAGAATCAGATAGCGGAATGGCTTGCGAGCCATCTGCTGCTGCTCGAAACGTACGATGTCCTGCAGACTAACACCCTGAAGATCGTCATACATCTTCTTGTTGAGGTCGTAGTCCAGACCGAGGCGCTTCATAGCCAGATAGAGGTTGATAACACCCATCTTGGTAGTGCGAATGCTGGCCAGTTGTTTCTGCACGGCATCCTTGGCAATCTTGAAGGCGGCTTCCGACTGAGGGATGGTATCAAGAATGGAGTGGAACTGACGCACGCAATCCATCATCTTGTCGTTCTGCGTGATGATATGGGTGAAGAAGCTCTCCTTCTCGCCCTTCTTGGAGATGCGTCCGTAGTTGGCACCTGCATTGTAAGCCAAGCCACGAGCCTCGCGAAGCTCCTGGAATACAATGCCGTTCATGCCACCACCATAGTACTCGTTGAAGAGCGTAATGGTTGCGGTCTCGTCGGGATTGAAGTCACGCCCCTCGTTGTGGAACATACGCATATAGATGTTCTTGGCATCATAAGGAGCTATCCAAATCTCGTTCTGAGGAGTGAGCTGCTTGGTATAGGGCTGTCCATGAGGAACAGCAGCCAGTTGCTTGGGGGTCTTGTGAAGTTTGGTAACAACAGAAGACAACTCTTTCTGGCTCATGGGACCATAATATAATACGGAGTGTTGCAAACCGCTAAGGTTAGCCAGAAGGCCAAGCAGCTGCTGAGGATCTGCCTGATGTAATTCGTCAGCAGTCATATCAGCACGACGCATATTGTGAGGACCATAGACACCATAGTTGAACAGGTAATCGAAACAGGTACGCTGGTCTTTCTTGGCATCATCACGATCCTTCAGCATGAGGGCAACAAACTGGTCGTAGGAGTCCCTGTCGGCCTTGGCGTTGTGCAGTACTTCCTCCAATAACTTCAGGGCAGCGGGCATATTCTCACTCAAACCTGAGAGCGAGATGTTCAGATTGTCGGCATTGACATTGACGCTGTAGTTGCAGGCCAGCTTGTAGAACTGCTGCTTGATGTCGGCAGCTGTGAGCTTGTCGGTACCTACGTATTCGAGGTAGTTGCTGGCAACATCGTAGCGGTTGTCATCCTGATGACCAAAATCGTAGCGGAAAGTCAGAGTGAACAACTGATTGTCAACATTCTGCTTGTAAAGGAGGGGAAGGCCCTTCTTCACGGTAGCAACAGTCAGGTCGCGCTGGAAATCAACAAACTGTGGCTGGATAGGCTCTACCTTTGAATTCTGGATGTCCTTTACAAACTGGCTCACCTGGTCGCGATTGGTGGGGATTGGCGTGATGGCAGGCTTATCAATCTTCTTCTGCAAGCTATCAACGCCCTGACGCTTGAAGACGGTGGCATAGCCGTTGGTGAAGAAGCGATTGGCAAAGTCCACAATCTGCTGCTTGGTTATCTTGGAGATACGGTCCATCTGTGAAGACTGCACCTCCCATGGCTGACCGTTGATAAAGGAGTTCATGTGCTGACGGACTCTCCATACATTATTGTCCAGAGCACGCTGATAGTTCAGCTTGAGGTTATTGATGACGGAAGGCAACAGGTCGTCAGAGAAGTTGCCCTTCTTCAGATTGTCTATCTCGCCCAGCATCAAGGTGCGCACCTCTTCGAGGGACTGACCAGGCTTTGGCATACCGAGCAACATGAACTGGGAATAGTCCTGTCCGGCATCAACGCCACCACCTGCCATCTGAACCTTCATCTGCTGGTTCAGGTTAAGGTCGAAGAGACCTGCCTTGCCATTGCTCAGCATGCTCTCGATGACTTCAAGGGTGTCACACTGCAATTCCGAGCCTTTCTTAGCCAGCCAAGCCATCCATACCTGTTCGGCTTGTACACCAATAACGGTGGTATCGGCAGGAGACGTGAGGGGACGCTGAACGGGGAATACGGGCTGACGGACATCAGCACCGGGCTTCCACTGTCCAAAATAGCGGTCGAGAACGGCAATCACCTTGTCGGGGTCGAAATCACCTGCCATACAGATGGCCACATTGTTAGGCACATACCACTTATTAAAGTAGTTCTTGATATTGGTAATAGAAGGATTCTTCAGGTGTTCCTGCGTACCGATAGTGGTCTGTGTACCATAGGGGTGTGTAGGGGTGAGCTTCTTGCCTAAAGCACTGAACACCTTATCGTTATCGTCAGTGAGGTAGATGTTATACTCCTCATAGACGGCCTCTAACTCGGTGTGGAAACCACGAATCACCATGTGTTGGAAGCGGTCTGCCTGGATTTTGGCCCAGTTCTCGACCTCGTTGGAAGGGATGTCCTCCGTGTAACAGGTAACATCATCGGAGGTGAAAGCATTGGTTCCACGGGCACCGATGGCAGCCATCAGTTTGTCGTACTCGTTGGGAATAAAGTACTGGGCAGCCACCTGAGAGACACTGTCAATCTCGTGGTAGGCCTGCTTGCGAGCAGCAGGATCGGTCAGCTTACGATAGGCCTCATAGCGCTGTTCTATCTGGTCGAGCAACGGAGCCTCAGCATCGACATTGTTTACACCAAACGACTTAGTACCTTTAAACATCAAGTGCTCCAGATAGTGAGCCAATCCCGTTGTCTCCGCAGGATCGTTTTTCGAACCTGTGCGCACGGCAATGTAGGTCTGAATACGGGGCTTCTCGGGATTCACGGAGAGATAAACCTTCAAGCCGTTGTCCAACGTATAAATGCGGGTCTTTGTCAGATCACCCGCAACAGTCTTGTACTGATAATCCTTGGCCTGTGACCCCATAGCAAGGAGCATCAAACAGGCAGAGAGCAGAAATTTAATCTTCATAATCTATTTCGTGATCTAATTTTGATATAAAGTCGTCATAAACTTCCTGCTCGACATCGCCCATCTCAAATTCCTTCTGGGCATCCTTGCGAATCTCAGCAATCCAAGCACGACGGGCCTTCACGTAATCCTCGCGGATGCGCTGGATGTCAGCCTCGGTTATCTCATCGAGTCCGTAGTAGTCGAGAATGGTCTTATAGGTCCATACCCACTGGTATTCACGATAGTGGGCATCGATATCGTTGAAGCGGTCCAATATTTCCTGAACGCTCTCAATGGTGCCGTTCTTGATATCGTCAATCAGGCGCTGTTCTTCGCTGGCAGGCAACAGCAGACCGGAAAGGTCGTTCCAGTCGCCTTCGCCGACGGTACTTTCGGGCTTGCCCAAGAAACCGCCCTTGATGGCACGCTTCAGGACTGCACCCATATAGATGCGCAGGGCAATATCGTAATACTTGATGCCCTTCTTCAGCGATGAAGCGTTGATGATATACTCCTGGAAGTTATAGCTAGACACATTGTTGCCACCGGCCTGACGCAGATTCTCCAGAATCTTCTTACCCTGAACAATCTCGCCAACGGTAAATGGGCTGAGCCAGTCGAAGTTGATGATGCTCTTACGGCAAGAGGCTGGACGCTTGTCACGCTTAGGCCACTTCTTGATGTCACGATACAGACCCACAGTGGTGATGTTACGTCCTGGTACGATATACATGGTCTCGCCGTATGCCAACAGATAGGCGAAAGGCAGACAGCGCATGTCGGGATGGTTCATCAGTTTGCCGAAGCAGACGGAGAAAGCACCAATCTTGGCAGGCATCAGCACGTAGGCGCCAGAGGCTGTCTTGGTGCCACGCTCCAGGGTGCCGTAATGCAAAGGACCCATCTTATAGGCGTGGTTGGAGAAATTGGTGTTTGAACCGGCATTGTAGAACGAGAACTCGCCACCGATGAGCAGGCTAGATTTGTGGTGAGAAGCGGAGAACGGTCCGCAGAAAGCAGCACAGGCCTCGCCATTGGCCATGAAGGAGTTGGCGAAGAATACACTGGCCTCAGCGGTGAATCCGTTAGTAATCTGACAAGCCTCGCCCACGAAGCAGTCTTGCATCTTTACAGAATTGGTGATGCTGCAGCCGTTTGAGATAATAGAATTCTCGCAGATAACACCTGTACCGATATAAACGGAGGCATCTTTCTGAGAAAGGATGGTACAGTCGGAGAGACGTGCGGCTCCGTTGATTTCGCAATCGTCCTTGACCACGGTGTTGGTAATCTCCTTTGAATTGATAATCTTCACGCCATTACCAATCGTACCACGCTCGGGCTGGGTGAAACGAATCTCCTCGTTAACCAAGCGGGTGAGCTTATCCTTGAGTTGCTTGTCTTGGAAATGCTTGACCATAAAGGCAGCCAACTGCGAGTTCAGGTCGTGGAAAAGGATAACATTACCATCACCCATCTCATTGAGCACGCTGACCAGATGACCTTCGCCAAAGGTTGCTCCCTCAGTAGTTTCCATCGTGGAAACATTGGAGATGTAGCAATCGTCACCAATGGTATAGTTATTAATGAAGTTACCAATCTTCTCTATCAAACAGTTATCGCCCACGGTAACATTGCGGAGGGTGGCATCATTGATACCAGCATGCTTGGTGAAGCCCTTGGTGACCTCTACCTGATTCTCAAACTTACCCAGGCGAATGTTGCCATAAAATATCACACGGTGGAAACCATAAGGAGTGAAGGCCTCATCGACCATTACATTGTCCCAATTCTCGGCCCAACAACTATTGTTCTCGAGCACGTTAATCTCTTCTTGATACAAATGTCTGTAATCTCTCATAAGTAAATGTATTTGTGTATGGTTCAATCTTCAATGTTATATAAGAAATCATTATAAGGGTATTTCTGCACATGCAGTTCACGAACCTTCGCATAAAGAACCTCGCGAAGCTCGTCGATGTTCTGCTTGTTCTTGGCCGAGATGAACAACGGGGCGGGAGCAAATCCGTCACTATTTCCTTTCGTCTTTTCCATCACCTTCGCCATCCACGTCTTCTTCAACTCGTCGAGCGAGATATTCTCACGGGTAGGCTCCGTCAGGTCGTCTTCGTCCTGCGGAGTCCAGGTGTAGGCATCAATCTTGTTAAACACCAACATCGATGGTTTGTCAGCACAGCCCAGATCGGCAAGGGTCTTTTCGACTACACTGATTTGTTCTTCGAAATCGGGATGGGAGATATCTACGACATGCACCAGCAGGTCGGCTTCGCGCACCTCATCCAATGTTGACTTGAACGAGTCAACCAAATCGGTAGGCAACTTACGGATAAAGCCTACGGTATCAGCCAACAAGAAGGGCAGGTTATCGATAACCATCTTGCGAACGGTAGTGTCGAGGGTGGCAAAGAGTTTGTTTTCGGCAAACACATCACTCTTGGCGAGCAGGTTCATCATGGTTGACTTGCCCACATTGGTATAGCCCACCAAGGCGACACGAATCAAACGGCCACGGTTCTTACGCTGGGTGGTCTTCTGTTTGTCTATCTCAACTAAGCGTTCTTTCAAAAGCGAGATACGCTGACGGATGATACGCTGGTCCATCTCCAACTGGGTCTCACCAGGACCACGCAAGCCCACAGAACCTTTACCGCCACCAGAGCCAGAGCCACCGCCCTGTCGTTCCAAGTGGGTCCACAGGCGTTGCAAACGGGGTAGCATATAACGATACTGTGCCAATTCCACTTGCGTCTTGGCCTCAGCAGTCTGGGCACGCATGGCAAAGATGTCGAGGATCAGCGAGGTGCGGTCTAATATTTTCACCTTCAGCTCGCCTTCAATATTACGTATCTGCTTGGCGCTCAGCTCATCGTCGAAGATAACCATGCCGATAGGCTGCGGAGCCTCCCTACCCTCTTCGGGCTCTGGCGACCCAGCATCGAGCCAGTCGTAATAAGCATCTTCCTGCTGTTTGATATATTGTTTAATCTCGTCGAGCTTTCCCTTTCCGACATACGTCACCTGACTAGGACCCTGCACCTTCTGTGTAAAACGCTTCACAGTGACAGCGCCTGCAGTATCAGCCAGAAACTCCAACTCATCGAGATATTCCTTCGTCTTAGCCTCATCCTGCTGCTGTGTGATCAGTCCAACCAGCACAGCAGTTTCAGCCTTGACTTCAGAGATGACGAATTCCTTCATATAATAATGTTAAATATTGGGTGCAAAGATACAAAAAAATTATTCATTGCTTGTCACGTTTTCAGTTTTTTTTCTTACCTTTGCAAGCGATAAGACAAAAACTTAATATTTTTAAACTTATGAGAGTAATTATTGAATCTGATTATCAGAAAATGTCGCAGTGGGCTGCAGAGCATGTCATTGAGCGCATCAATGCCTTCAAGCCTACAGCTGAGAAGCCTTTCGTACTGGGACTGCCAACAGGTTCTTCACCTGAGGGAATGTATGCTTGTCTGGTAAAAGCCAACAAGGAAGGACGTGTATCGTTCAAGAACGTGCTGACGTTCAACATGGACGAGTATGTGAATCTGCCCGAGTCACATCCTGAGAGCTATCACTCTTTCATGGCTCGCAACCTGTTCGACCACATTGACTGTCCGAAAGAGAACATCCACATCTTGAATGGTAATGCCAAGGATTTGGCAGCTGAGTGTGCACACTATGAGGAGATGATTAAGGAAGCTGGTGGTATCGACCTGTTCATCGGAGGTATCGGACCTGACGGCCATATCGCCTTCAACGAGCCCTATTCTTCACTGACCAGTCGTACACGGGTGAAGACACTGACTACCGACACCATCATCGCCAACTCACGTTTCTTCGACAACGATGTTAACAAGGTGCCCAAGTTGGCGCTGACCGTTGGAGTTGGTACCGTTATGGACGCTCGTGAAGTAATGATTCTGGTTAATGGTCACCACAAGGCACGTGCCCTGAAAGCAGCCATTGAAGGTGCTGTTACTCATGAGTGGACTATCTCTGCTCTGCAGATGCATCAGCATGGTATCATCGTAGCTGACGAGCCTGCCACCGACGAGTTGAAGGTTGCCACCTACAAGTACTTCAAGGATATTGAGAAGGACAACCTGATATAAGTGAAAAGTGAACAGTGAATAGATTAAAAAGACTTCCAACCTCAAGCGAGATTGGAAGTTTTTTATTTCTTCAACTTGAAAGAGTTCTCAATACTGCTTACCTCTGACAAGAAAGCCTTATCAATTTTCATGCGCTGCTCAATGGTAGAACAACTATGGATAACGGTAGAGTGATCACGACCACCAATCAGTTGTCCGATGCGAGAAGCAGGCATCTTGGTGTATTTCTGAGCCAGATACATAGAAACCTGGCGCACCAACACATAGTCGCGCTTACGAGAACGACTGAGTACATGCTGCTGACTGACACTATAGTGGTCGCACACTTTGTCGAGGATATCGTCAACGGTCAGTGGCTTGTTGTCAACCTTCACAGCTCGTTTGATGACACGCTCAGCCAATCGCATATCAATATTAGAATTGTAGACAACGCTATAGGCGAGCAACGAGTTGATAACACCTTCCAAATCACGCACACTACCATTGGCCGTCTCAGCAATAAACTGGATGACATCCTCAGGAATCTTCAAACCATCGCGACGGCACTTCGCTGTCAAGATGTCCTTGCAGAGTTCCACATTAGGCTGTTCCAACTCAGCAATCAAGCCACAAGCAAAGCGTGTAAGCAGACGGTCTTTCACACCCGACAAGTCGACAGGGGGACGGTCTGAAGCCAGAATAATCTGCTTGCCATTACGGAACAGGTGATCAAAGATATGGAAGAAGGTATCCAGTGTCTTAGAGGCTGTTGCCCACTCCTGAATATCGTCTACAATCAGTACATCTATCGTCTGATAGAACTGGATAAAGTCATTCACTGTATTCTGACGAACGGCATCTGTAAACTGTACCTGGAACAGACGGGCAGAAACATAGAGCACACGCTTATGCTGATACATCTCCTTACACTTCACACCAATTGCATTGATGAGGTGCGTCTTACCACAGCCTGAAGGACCAAAGACAAAGAAGGGATTGAACGTTGACTTCCCTGGGTGTTCGGCAATTGACAGGCCCACCGTACGAGGCAGCTTGTTGCTATTACCCTCGATAAAGTTCTGGAAAGTCTTGTGGACATCCAACTGAGGATTCAAATCCTGAGGAACAGCTGCATCCAGCGTCGTTGGTGCCTTGTTAGCACGAGTGGCAACAGGTGCCGGTTCAATATTTACAGGCTCCTCAGCCTCCACATCTTGCGATAGACCGTTCGTCTTATCAGTAACCACACGGTAAGAGAGCTTGGCACCCTGACCGAAACAACGGATGATGACCTTGCTCAGCAAACCCACATAATACTCCTCAAGGTACTCGTACACGTACATACTCGGTACTTGTACGAGGAGAGTTCGAGTGCCTTCGTTGTAATTCTCGAAGACAATTGGCTCGAACCAAGTCCTATATTGCTGCTCTGTGACGTTCTCCTTAATCAGATGGAGGCAGTTGTCCCAAAGCGCCTTTGGATCATTTACCATGTGGCGTTACCTTATTTATATTTAAGTGAAGACAATTTTGGTCTTACGTTTATTGTTAGCGATTGCAAAGTTCGCATTTTTTTTTCATTCCTACAAATCCTACTTTTTTGTATATTTTCATGAAAAACGTTGTAACTTTCTAATATTTCGGTCTTTAAGACATTTATATGTTTTATATAATTATTTTTAACTTGCAGATTACGAACACCCTGATTATCAGCTATTTGGAAAAAGTTAGCACACGACCGTAGCCATGTGCAAACAAGTTTTCATATACCCCATAAAACGTTACTATATCAAGCAGTTGTGCAATCTGTTTCCAAAAATCTTTACAAGATGTATTTTATTTAGACAAATTAAAAATTGAGCGTTATTACTTATCTTTTTTACCGAAAACTGAGAAGTGTACATAACGTTTTGGATGTGCCTTGAAATCAATTAGCAATGAATCAGCTGAAGCCGCCGTAGAGCTCAAATTATTATAGAGCGTCGCATCGCGCATCAACAGGCCCAGTGTTCCTTCGTTGCTATTCAACTTTTGAGTCATTTGTTCCACATTAGCCAATGTCTGATTTACCTTAGCGGCCATACCTTCCACATCAATAGCAGCCAAATTACCTGTCAACTGCTGGGTGTTATCCAACACACCGTTGGCCTTATTCATCATGCCAGGCACTTCCCTATTCAATGAAGCCGACAGGCTCTTCAGCTCTGCGCTGGTAGCATTAAGATTACCGGTCATACCTTCTACGTTGTGCAGTGTATTACGAAGTGCAGGATCAGCCAACAGCGTATTCAGGCTGGTTATGATAGAATCGAGCTTGGGCATCATGTGCTCTATGGCGGGCAACATTTTAGATACCTTGGTCATCATACCCATCTCCATCTCACCAGGAATCGTATCACCATGACCTATCATGTTGATGGGGTCTTCAGAGAGCACGAGGTTGATCTTGATGTTACCCAACAAGTCGCTGGCCAGTTCGGCGTGAGAGCCACGAGGTACTCGCATGTTCTTATTCAGGTCCAATTCTGCCACAATCTTGCCCTGAGGGTTATAGTCGTAGTTCAGCGACTTGACCACGCCTACTCTATAGCCATTGGCATAAACCGGCGAAGACGGTGACAACCCACTGACGTCGTCAAAGGCCACATAATAAGTAATATCGGTTGAAAAGACGTTGAGTCCTTTCAGGAATTGTAATCCATAGAACAGCACCACAATACCTACAATGGCAGTCAGTGCAATCTTCACTTCTTTTGTAAAGAACTTCATGAGCTATATAATTTACTTTTTACTATCTTACCTTTTTTATTTATTTCCCCTTTTTACTTTTAAACTCCTGTATTGCCACTCTCACGTCCATTTTCTGTCCGTTCTTAAAGGCAACGACAAAGGCTTGTGGGAATTTCTCCTGCAGCGTCTTGCGAAGCTGGTTAATCTCGTTATAATCTTCCGAGGCACCTATTGTGTATTTGAACAATCCACCTTCTTCATAATAAGAAGCATCCAACTGTCCCTTCAGTCTGGCATCATTAGACTTCAGACGGGAACTGCTGGCCAGAATCTGCAACTTGAAAACGGGAGCGACAGGAGCAGTCGCCACTGGTTTCTGTTCTACAGGAGTTACCACCTGTGGTTCTGGTGTCGGCTCTACCTTTGGCTCAACTTTGGGCTCTGGTTGGGGTTCTGGTTTCGGTTCCACCTTTGGCTCCGGCTTTGGTTCTGCCTTAGGCTTCGGTTCTGCCTTCGGCTCCTCCTGAGGCACCACAGCGGGGATACTTACCTCCTGAATAGGCTCTGCCTTGTAAGGCACACTGATACTCTTGTCATACTGATTACGGTAATCCACGAAAGCCTGGAAAATGCCACGTCCTAGCTGCTCAACACCAGCAGCAGAGTGAAGATACTGTTCCTCGTCTGGAGTAGAGATAAAGCCCAACTCTATCAGACAGCTGGGCATTGAGGTTTCTCGAAGCACCAGAAAACCTGCCTGCTTCACTCCTTTATTCTGACGACCTGCCGAAGCACAGGTACGACGCTGCACATACTTCGCCAAGTCAACGCTCTGTGCCATGTTACGGTCCTGCATGAACTCGAACATGATATAGCTCTCTGCCGAACGGGGATCAAAGCCTTGATAACGCTGTTTATAGTCAGTCTCTATCAGGATGACCGAGTTCTCTCGCTTTGCCACATCCAAATTGTCGGCAGCACGGTGCATACCAAGCGTGTAAGTTTCCAATCCTCGTGAGATGCGCCCCTTGGGCAGTGCATTCGTATGAATGGAGATAAAGAGGTCAGCTTTATTACGGTTGGCAATGTCTGCACGAGTATGCAACGGCACAAAGACGTCCGTCTTACGGGTATAGATTACCCTCACGTCAGGACAATTGCGCTCCACCAGTCTGCCGAAGGCCAGCGCCACGTTCAGGTTGATGTGCTTCTCCTTCGTGATGGCGCCCACGGCACCCGCATCCGTTCCACCATGCCCCGCATCAATAACCAGCGTGAATTTCTTGTTCGCAGCCGTTGCTACAGCCACAAACAGACATGTTATCCATAAAAAAGCTAATAATCTATTCTTCATTACGGGTGCAAAAGTAGTCATTTTCTATTAAAAACCAAGCACTTACAACCTAGTTTTATCATTTATTAAGTGTAATTCCACGCCAGCCCCTTGACAATCAGCCCCCATCGGCGGGTTCAGTTTGGTCAGCATCACATCAACGGTTGTCACTTGCGGAAAGGCTGCTATCACATCCCGCCCTATGCGCCCTGCTGCATGTTCCAGCAGTTGCGAAGGTTGTGCCATCGCTTTCTTCACCACTTCATAAAGAGTAGCGTAGTTCAAAGTATCAGCAACGGAATCGCTGACCACAGGAACGCTCAGGTCTATACCCACCTTCAGTGAAACGGTGAAATCCGCCCCCACCTTCCGTTCTTGGGGCATCACCCCATGAAAGGCGTGGAAGCGGACTTCCCGCAACATAACATATGACTCTTCAACTATCATCTATCACCTAACATTCATCATCCACATCGTGACGAACCGCAGTTTTTACAAATCAGACATCCTTCCTGATATACCAAGCTCTCCGAGCCGCAGTTCGGACATTTCTGTCCCTTGGCTTCGGTGCCGTCCACGATGTATTTCTTCAGTGCACGCTCCACACCCACTTTCCAGGTGTTGATGCTCTCCGACTTCAACTGCAACGACGAAACCAGCTTGATGACATGGTCGATAGGCATTCTGTAGCGCAGCACGCCACTAATCAGCTTGGCATAGTTCCAGTATTCAGGATTGAACTTCTCCGAGAGTCCTTCCACAGTGGTCTTATAGCCACGCTTGTTCTCAAACTGGAAGTCATAGCGCTTCGTGCCGTCTTCGTTCACCTGCTTGATAATCTTACCCTTGGTCACCGACTTAGGCAACAGAATACCTTCCTCGTCGTCTTGCAGACCGGTGAAAATCTCGTAGGGATAGCCGTCGAGCAGTCCCACGAAGGCCACCCACTTGTCCTTGTTGTTCTGGAAGCGGACCACGTCACACTCCAGTTCCTTTGGACGAACCTCCGTCACTTCGGGGTGCTTGCAGGGAGCCTCCACCTGGGCCTCGATATTGTTGTCCTTGGTGGTGTCTTCCTCCTTGTTGTCTTTCTTGTCTTTCTTCGACACGCTGATCATCACACCCGAACGACTTCCGTCACGGTAGATGGTACAGCCCTTGCAACCTGAGCGCCATGCTTCGACATACAAACGGTTCACCAGTGCCTCGTCCACGTCGCTGGGCAGGTTCACCGTCACGCTGATAGAATGGTCCACCCACTTCTGGATGGCACCCTGCATGCGAACCTTCATCAGCCAATCTACATCATTGGCGGTGGCTTTATAGTAGGGCGACTTAGCCACTAGTTCGTTGATCTCCTCCTGGGTATAACGCTTCGTGGTGTCCATACCGTTCACCTTCATCCACTCCATGAACTTCGGATGGTATACAATGTATTCCTCGAACGAATCACCTACTTCATCGACATAATCCACATGCACATCGGTATCGTTGGGGTTCACCTTACGACGACGGGTGTAAACAGGCAGGAACACGGGTTCGATACCACTCGTGGTCTGCGTCATCAGACTGGTTGTTCCCGTTGGTGCAATTGTCAGACAAGCAATGTTTCTGCGTCCGTACTTTACCATATCGGCATACAGGGCAGGGTCGGCCTCCTTGATACGCAGGATGAACGGATTGTTCTGCTCGCGCTTGGCGTCGTATATCTCGAAGGCACCACGCTCCTTGGCCATCTCCACACTCGAACGATAAGCGTTCAGCGCCAGTGTTTTATGCACCTCCACGCTGAAGTCAGTAGCCTCCTGCGTACCATAGCGCAGTCCCATAGCTGCTATCATGTCACCTTCGGCTGTGATACCCACACCCGTACGACGACCTTTCGAGCTCTTTGCCTTGATTTTCTCCCACAGGTGCATCTCGGCGCCCTTCACCTCCATCGACTGAGGGTCGCTCTCCACCTTCTCCATGATGAGGTCAATCTTCTCCAGCTCCAAGTCAACGATGTCGTCCATCAGTCTCTGGGCCATCTGCACATGTTTCTTGAACAGCTCATAGTCAAAGTAAGCATCCTTCGTGAAAGCGTTCTGCACATAGCTGTACAGGTTGATGCTCAGCAGTCGGCAGGAGTCGTAAGGACACAGGGGAATCTCACCACAAGGATTCGTGGAAACGGTGCGGAAGCCCAGATCGGCATAGCAATCGGGAATGCTCTCCCTCAGGATAGTGTCCCAAAACAGCACACCAGGCTCGGCACTCTTCCAAGCGTTGTGAACTATCTTTTCCCAGAGTTTCTTGGCGCTGATTTCCTTCTTTACATCGGGGTTGTCGCCCGTAATGGGGAACTGCTGTACATAAGGTTTGTCTTCCGTAGCACAGCGCATGAACTCATCGTCAATCTTCACGCTCACGTTGGCACCCGTCACCTTGCCCTCCGTCATCTTGGCGTCGATGAAAGCCTCCGAATCAGGATGCTTGATGCTCACACTCAGCATCAAGGCACCACGTCGGCCGTCCTGTGCCACCTCGCGCGTACTATTACTATAACGCTCCATGAAGGGCACCAAGCCCGTAGAGGTCAGCGCCGAGTTGTTCACAGGCGAACCTTTCGGACGGATATGGCTCAGGTCGTGACCTACGCCTCCACGACGTTTCATCAACTGCACCTGCTCTTCATCGATACGCATCACGGCACCGTATGAGTCGGCATTGCCATCCAGTCCAATCACGAAGCAGTTCGACAGCGAGGCTATCTGGTGGTTATTACCGATTCCCGTCATAGGCGAACCTGCAGGAACAATATAGCGGAAGTGGTCCAACAAATCGAAGATCTGCTGCGCACTCATGGGGTTCTTGTACTTCTTCTCGATTCGGGCTATCTCGTTGGCAATGCGCCAGTGCATTTGTTCGGGCGACTTCTCATAGATGTTGCCAAACGAATCCTTCATGGCATACTTGTTCACCCACACTCGAGCTGCCAATTCATCACCGCCAAAATAGGCTAAAGAGGCCTCGAAAGCCTCATCATACGTGTATGTATTATTCGATTCCATGTTTTTAAGTTTGTTATAATTGGCTGCAAAGATACACATAAAAAACGACATATACATTACTTTTTTGGAAAACTTTTCTTAAAAAAACAAGCATAAAGTTTCCCGTTTTGGAAAACTTTTGTAATTTTGTACCCATGAAAAACTTAGCAACCAGGCGAACTATTCGCCAATACAGTGAGAAAGAAGTCAGTGAAGAACTGCTGAACCGTCTGATGACTGAAGCCAGTCGCACCCAGACGATGGGCAACTTGCAGTTGTACAGCGTCGTGGTAACCCGTTCACCTGAACTGAAACAGAAGTTGGCCCCTGCCCACTTCAACCAGCCGATGGTCACCCAGGCACCCGTCGTACTCACCATCTGTGCCGACTTCAACCGCACCAGCACGTGGGCCCGTTGCCGTCAGGCAGAGCCCGGCTACGACAATTTCCTGTCGTTCATCAATGCGGCCACCGATGCCCTGCTCTACACCCAGACGCTCTGCAACCTGATGGACGAGGAAGGACTGGGCTACTGCTACCTGGGCACCACCGTTTATCAGCCCCAGCAAATCATCGATATCCTGCATTTGCCGCGTCTCGTCATGCCCGTGGCCACCCTCACCGTAGGCTGGCCTGCCGAACAGCCTCCCCTCTCCGACCGTCTGCCCTTGGAGAGTTTCATTCACGAGGACACCTATCATGATTACATGGGCGCTGACATCGACACCTATTATTATAATAAGGAGCACCTGCCCGAGAACCTCAACTTCGTGCGCATCAACAAGAAAGAAACCCTCGCCCAGATCTTCACCGACATCCGCTACACGCGCAAGGACAATGAAGCCATGAGCCAGGGTCTCCTAGAAGCATTGCGTCACCAGGGATTTATGCCGTGATTTTTTTACGCCATTGCTGACATTGCTTAGAACCCCATTGTTCGCGAGGCACCTCTTCCACGAAGCCGTCAATATTCCAACGGCTGATGATGTTGCGATAGGTTGAGTCTGCATAGCCTGCACCTTTGGCACTCTTGACGTCGGCCATCGTGAATACTTGGGGCAGATTGTCGAAGGTAGTGACGTTGCCCAATTTCTGATGGGTAGTTGGGGTGTTCAGCATCTGCTGGTCTTCCATCATCTTGCTCAGCAACTTCATCTGGTTCTCCAGCGTATAGTCAGCCATCATCAGCATGAAGTCTACACAGGCCTTCGATTCACGCTCCTTACCCGTAAGCAGATGGAACACGACGGCACAACGGAAGGCAATGACTGCCGAGCGCTTACGCAGTTCATCCATCGTCTCGTTCATGTCCTTCATGGCTTCCAATCGCTTCTCTTCCAACCACTTATCAATGGCTTTTCGCAGACGCGGAGTGTCGACGAACCCCACCTTGTTACGCAACAGTTCCGTAGCCTGACGGATGGCATCTGTCTGCTGTTGGGTCAGCGGCTTGTACTTAGGAATCTTCGAGAAACGGGTGTCGGGCATTTCCGACATGAGTACACGACCTGCCAGACCGTTCTCCACATTTTCAGCACGGAAGCAGCGGTTAAATGCTCCGTAGGTGCCGAAGATGGTCCAGTTGTAGGCTGCGTTAACCTCGCCCGACTCAGCTTGGTCGGAGTTGTAATCCTGTCCCCACTCACCACGATCGAACGACAAACGGTAGACATCATACTTGGCCGACCAATTGCCAGCGCTATTCGTCTTCAAAAGGGTGTCGAGTTCCTCACCAAACGAATAGAGGGTGTGGCCTGGCGCATACTTGAAACGCTTCAGCAACGTGGAGCACGAAATGGTGATGGGCACCTTGCGGATAGGCAACTGAGGAATTTCCTGTGCGCGCTCGTTGGCCTTGCGCAGCTTGTTTTTCTGCTTGATGGCATCCTCTTGGCGACGGGCCTCTGCTGCCTCCTCTTTCAATGGCCCCATCCAAGTCTCAACAGCCTCTTTGGCACACGATTTACCTCCTGCCTGACGACCAATGACGAGCGACATCAGGCCCAGATGCTGACGCTTATTGTCGGCATACTCCACCTCCACTTGGTCGGCATAGGCAGCAGCAATGGGCATCATGGCGCAGAGCACATTCATGCGCATTGGTTCTGGAGCCATCACCACAGGCTCTTTCAGTCCTGACGGCAACTGGTTGACGTTCAGCTGACGCTTCTTCTGAGACTCCTCTACCCCAGCCTCCTCTGTTTCATGGTCGTCCTGACCATCCTCACCATAAGCCTCTGCATGGATTTCACGCAGACGTTTGGTCAGGGGCTTGTTCAACTCGGTGTAGTTCTGGTAGAAGTCACTGATGAGCTGTTGGCAGTCACGCTCCTCGGCATACTCGGGCATACGTTCCTTCACCACAAGTCGCATCTGTTCCTGGCTGATAAGTCGGCAGGCACCTACCGAGAAGATGCTCAGCAACGAGTTGTGGCGCACACCCTCCACCTGCAGGGCCTTCTCCGTCAGTCCAGCTTCCTCCATACACATGTCGAAAGCACGCAGACAGCAGGGGTTCAAGACGTGGGCTGAATTTTCAGCCGACATCGGTTGCTCCATGGCTGTCGTGATCGATGGTGTTGTAGGCAGGCTACTACCGTCTTCCCAAGGGCGATAGTGCTTATTGGCCTTCTTGGCACCAGCAGGCACCTGTTCCTGACGGTTTTTCTCGCGGTCAGTGAGGGCGATGAATTCGTTCTCGCTCTCCTCAACAGTCATGTTGTCGTGGAAGATAGCCTCGTCCAGATAGAGCAATTCGTCAGCATCGGCCGTAGTGGTGAACATTACGCGACCCAAGTCGTGGGCTCCCGTGTCCATCTCGGTCTTGGTGAGCAACGAGATGCGCACCTGGTTTTCGAGAATGGTCTTGCCCTGCTCCCTAATAAGAATAAGGTGTAGACCGAAACGGGCAGAACGGCTCACCTCCAAGAGACCGATTTCCTGCTTACGGGCAATGATTTGCTGGGCAATGCGGGTGCTCTCCTCGTAGTTCTCGCAGTCTACGTCGTAGGCAAACATGCCGCTGGGGTGGCAGCATCCAGCCACACGCCCATCGGGCATCAGGTCGTTGTAGGCAAACTGGACGAGACGACGTTTGGCCTCCTCGTCTCCCTGACGGGCAAGGGCAAGGTTGCGGCGGTTCTCCTCCGAATTGCGCAAGTTAAAGTACTCCTCCTTCGAGTTGATGGCCTTGGCCATCTTGATTTTGTTAACGTAAAAAATGTATCTCATAAAAAATTGTAGTATTTCGGCCTCCCCGGCACCGCGCCTTCGTTTGACCGAGTGCGAAATTACTACTATTTTCTATGCCTTCCAACGAATAAAAGCCGTATCCAGACTTTGGACGGAAAAGACCGGATTAGTCCGAAAATCGGTCTGCAATATCTTCAAATTCCTTCTTCATTTGTTCAAATACCGCATCATCATAAGGGGTGTTCATAGGGTTCATATAATCATTGTAGGACGATTTCGCCACATCCTTTGCCAAAGGGAACATTTCGATGAAATCGGGATGGGCGGGTCTCGTAATGGCACCGCCCTCAACAGCCGCTCGCGCAGGCATCACCAGCGACTTCGGCTGATTCTTGCCCTTCATATACTTATTGATAGCATTAAGGATATCATCGACAGCCTCAAGACTAATGCTATATCGCGCCATCAGTTTTCTGGCAACACTTTTCTGTGGTTTGAAATCGATACCGTACGTTGCTCCCTGCCCGTTCAGTATGTCGGTCAGAATGGCTATCTCGTCAAGCATCGTGAAGAATCGGTCAACCTCTTCGGCACTGATGCTGCCCTGTCTGCCCCAAATCTTTCGGGCTGTATAGACCCATGTATCATCGTTGTCGCTTGACTTCATACAGCGTATCCAGTGCTTGCCTATCTCGAAACCACCCATACGGGCTATCAGTTCGCTACGTGTGTTAATCAGCTCTTCTTCTAAAAGCTCTTTAGGGGTAGATTCAAATAGGTATTTGATGCGTGGCAGCGACGAGCCGTAGTCGGCTATCAAGCGGTTGATAAACAACAGCTCGGCACGCTCTGACGACGTAGCGCTCAGGAACTGCTGGCGCATCGCTTCCCAGTCCTGCTGCTCTATCCCCTGTTTGCGGTTAAAGAGCCGTTGGCGCAGGTTGTCCAAGGCGAAGACACGATTCATTTCGATGTCCGTTAGCGTCACGAATTCCTGTCGTGACGAGGTGTGTAAGATATCGCTCATGGTGCTGCTTACTCCTCAGGTTTTGATGCGGCCTCACGCCAATAGAGACGCGAGAAAAATTCGAGTATATAGCCCTGTTCGGTGCAGTACGACTCGCCTAAATGGATGTCTACCTCAAAGTCTTTCAATCGGTTGGCTCCGTAGCGCAGCATCTTGGGCGCAAACTCCTCCTTGCCCTGCTCGCTCCAGATGTAGGGGCGCTTGGAGGCCAGAATGCGCTCAGCTTCGGCCAACATATCGCGCGCGGCAGTAATCATGTCGGGGTCGTAGTGGTCGGGCAATAGTCCCCATATGCAGTCGTGAAGCACTATCTCGTCCATCGTCAGTCCCATCGCCTTACCTTCGGCCACGTGACTTTCTACGACGTCTATCTGCCTATAGAGATTCTCGACGAATTGCCGTCCTGTTATCTTCCCATGCTCATAGTCATCCCATTCGAACCAATTGTCGGCATAGAAGTCCTGTGCAGGGTCGTAGAGCCCCACAACGGCATCGATGACCGTCTGGCGCACTATCTTGGTCGTATAGGCCGCCACGTTCTCCAGAGGCGTGCTGAACAACCACTGGCGCAGTTGCTGGTTGTCGGCAGTAAACAGATGGGTGTAGCGAGCCTTCATCTCCTCTACTCCCTCGTCCGTAAGAGGACGCTCGATACCTTCATCAAATCGCGCGCACGTACCTTTATATAATATATCCGTATCGAACGGTTTCGTACGGAAGAAGTGCCAGGCCAGCTTCTCGTAAGCAGTCTCAGCCCAGTTATAGTTCATGTCAAAACGCTCGTCGGCCAGACGCTCATTCAGTGTTTCCAAATTTTCTATTCTATCTTTCATGCTGCAAATTTACACATAATCTTCTGAACCGCCAAATGACCCACCCCGAAAAGTTGTGTCTCATCTCATTGTCTCAATGTCGCATAAGGAGTATAATAGTAGTATTATAAATATTCTATTTATCATAATATTATAACACTACCTATATAGATACACATGGATAGTCCTTATGAGACAATGCGACGATGAGACGCGACACTCCCTTACTCCCCCTCGGTCTGCACTTTTGTGAATTTTATTGACACTAACAAATCAGCATTCACACCCCCTGCCGAAAGGCTTTGCACGCCCTACGCATAGGCTCCGCACTACCACCCCTCGCACTCCGCACCATGTCCGCACGCACTCCGCACCATGTCCGCACGCACTCCGCATCATGTCCGCACGCACTCCGCACAACCCCATTTTTTATTCATTTCTTTATAAAACCGCAAAATAATTTGCAGAATTGCAAAGAATATTGTATCTTTGCACCCAAAATAAAGAGAAGATGATAATTGCAAACAAGGAATTACTTGATGCATTTGTGCAGAAACATGCGCAATCCGCAGGGCCACTAAACAAATGGGTGGAAAAGGTTAAAAGCGCAACATGGCATAATCATTCCGAACTGAAACAGACGTTTCCATCTGCTGACTATGTAAAGAACGGTCGCTATGTTTTCAACATCGGCGGAAACAACTATCGAGTAATTGCTGTGGTCATTTTCATTGGCGGTGTGATGAACATCCGTTTTGTAGGCACACATCCCGAATACGATAAAATAGACAGTTCAACGATATAAAAGAAAGGAGTAAATATGATTAAGAAATTAACAACAAGACAAGAGTACGACGAGACGAAGGCTATTGTAGAAGCATTAATCGCTGAAGCTACAGAGAAGGGAATGCTTGAGCCTGAGATGGACAATGAGTACACGCGCCAGATTTCAGAATTGAGCAAGCAGATGGCTCAGTATGAAGATGAGTACACGGATATCCTGCCACTACGAGAGAAAAACCCCTTAATCAGGTCGATAGAGGATTATTTCTACGCTCGTAATATGAAACAAAAAGAGGGAGCCCGATATCTTGGTATTAACGAATCTGTATTCAGTCAGATACTTAGCGGGAAGAGGCGTATCACAATGCCCATCGCCAAACTGCTGCACTCTAAATTGGGCATCAATGCAGACATGATACTAGAGAATGCATAGTGAGGATATGACTATAACGGTCTGCTTTATGTACATTCGCAGAAAAAGAATAATGGCAGGCTCCCGCATCAGGAACCTGCCATTTTTGTTTTTCTATCTGAATTCGTTTAATCGACTTATTTCATCACCTATTTTTAACTCACTTCTCTGTGTTGGGTGAGACACTGACCTGTCCCCGCTGTTCCCTAAAATAAATGAGCCTGCCAAACGGCAGACCCATTATTTTCGTGTGAAACAGTATCTGTCCCTATGTTCTTCTTGTGGCAAGCCAACAGTTCGGATGCTCCTAACTGATAGTCCGAAGCAACCGGGCTGGCAGTTCGGTTGCTTCGGACTTGAGACAATGATTTGAATGGCTTAAATATCTTTTGGACAGAGTCAGAAAGTGGATCATTTGGAACCGACCCCGCGTTTTTTTTAAATATTTCATCTGACATTTACAGAATTAACCATCCCATTTGAAACAGAAATCATCCATCGTTTTGCAAAGGGATCATCTGTTATTTTATTTGGTACGATTTTTTTGTTTTTCAAATCATACGTACATCCATTATACCATATTCTATATAACTTTATAGTAGGACTTTCGTTTGTCAATGTACAATTACATAACGCATTAACAACAGAGAATGGCATTCCGGATTTTATATTCTTATTGTAAAGAATTTCATCCACATTTGCTTTACCATATTTCGCACAATATGCCTTGTATATACTTTCTTCTTGGGCCTTCAAAACTTTTCGCTCGGAATTTCTTTGGGCTTCCAACCTTTCGTCCTCGAATTCTTTGATTATGCCTTTCCCATTTATATGAACCCATCTGTTCTTAGAAGGTTGGAAAAGACGTGGATCGTATGTTCCATCATATTGAATTTGCTTCATCATTTGAGGATGTACCATCTCATAACAGGATAGACATTGACCACCATCAATATATTCAAAGGGGTCTTTATAAATCAGCCCCTTTAGTTTTCCCTTCGTAAAAGTAAATTCAGAGGTAGGCTTCATGTTGTTATTGAGCCCAACTGTCCAAACTCCATACGGACGATGCATTTTACATTCAAAAACAGCTCCTTTTTGGCGCTTGGATAACTTCAAGTAGTCACCATTGTCATAATAAATTTCTGAAACGTTATCATTTGATTTGTATTCCTTTATTTTATCTGTAGGAAGTCCATAAACTAGTATGCAATTATTCTTGTATTTGTATTCTTTGTCAGCTGCTTTCTGTATATCTGATTTCTTCTTTTCGATTTCATACTTTAGCATAGACTTCTCTTGAGGAGTCATACGTATTTGTGCTTTTCTATCTTTGGACTTTTCAACAAGACTTGCATATTCTTCTTTTAATTTCTTTATGTAAGAAAGAACGTTGTCCATCTCATTTAATGATTCTTTTTCATCTTTTATAAAATGAAGTTTCATGGCAAAGCCATTTGGACAGCAATATGCAAATTTACCCCATTTATTTACAATATCTTTAGGATAATACATTGTATTTGTTTGAGTATCAAGATATCCACCATAAACGATGCCCCCACCAGGTGTCTTAAATATTAAATTAGCGCAATATAGAAGAGAGTGTCCATTCATGTTGGTAATTGTAGAGTTCTTAAAATAGTTACTAAATGAAGCATCGAAATTTGTTTCGCTTATCCATTCATACCAAATTTTCGACGTAATATTTTGTACCATAGTATTATAAGTGATAGACAATGGTTCATACGACATTTTAATCCTGTTTTTGTTTACCTCCAAGATATATCCGTTGGGGAGTCTTCTACATGCAGATATCAGCTTTACTCTTCTACTTGAATCAAATCCGCAATATATTCTTCCATTAACAGGGTTGCCTGTGTTTTCTCCTGTATATTCATTGGTAACATATTCTGTTTTAAAAAGCATCCAGTTTCCATCGTTATCCTCTACTTTGGTAGTTCCATCTCCATTCCGATAAACATTATAGATTCTGTCTACTCTTTTGTCTTGCCAGTAGTCGAACTCAGAAACTTTATGCGTTTCTGACGGTGTACTCATACTCCCTGCCTTATCTGTTTTTTCAATTTTATATATTGCAAGCATTTGTTGAACTGGAGGCAGAGCTTCCAATGAATCGATTATTTTTTTAGGAAGAGTGTTAACCCTAACCTCTTTTCCATTAAGTTCAGTGTACATATCGTCCGGATATTTGTCTTTAATAGAGCCTGATGATTGTGCGAATCCGCAAAAAACGATAATAAGCAAATAAAATAAAATCAATAGTTTCTTCATAATCTTTATAGTTTTAGTTGTATTTATTGTTTGATTATAAACAAAAAAACGTGGACAATTTACTTCGTCTACGTTGTTCAGGTATCGGCAAACACCTAGTTTCTTAAACGAGTAAATGCCCACGCCCAACGGCGTGAACTCTCTACTTCAGTTCTTGAAACTGTTTGTGAAATTTTGCCGATTTCGAACAACAAGAATCTAAAAGCGGATATTCATCCTATATGTCCGTATATCTATTTCCTAGCCCATAGGCAATCAGTTTTATTTGTTCGACATTATGCTATCACACCAGCGTGTAATTGTTCTATTGGGAATATCAAGTCCCAGTTCTTGCCCCATACAACATTGCCATTGTCTATAGTGAAACGGCTGAACTTACGGGGATCAAGATATTTATTGTATTGCGGATGTGGATGACGGCGAATAAAATCGCCAACATCAACCAATTGTGTTGTGTTGTCGCTGAATGTCAGGTTGACCGTCAGGTTCCCTGCATTTTCAGCCTTTACAATGTACAATTTCTCCATAGTCCCTCCTCCTTATAATTTCTTATTTATTCTTGTGCTACGAACGCTCTGCTTCAGGACAAAGAATTTAATCCATTTCTGGATGATATTCTTGTGATATTTGCGAATGAACTCTTCGGCCGTTCGTTTATCTTTCTCTGGCAACGGCTCAGCACCTTTCTTCTCGCGAGCTCGAATTTCTACCAGTATACCATCCATCATGATAAGGTCGAATACACTTTCTTTATCTCCATGCAACACATGGACATGAATTGGCTCATGCTCATTGGAGTAGAAATAGAATATAAATCCGAAGTATTCAAATATCTTTGGCATAACAATTATTTATTATTCATCTGCAAAGATAAGACATAATTCTGAACTTTCCAAATTTTCGATAAGAAAAGCGTGACAGCGGGATAGGTGTAAATTCTGCTACTCTATTTGTAGATTCTGAAAGTTCAGAAACAAACAGCCCGCCTACCGAGTAAGGGTAAGCGGACTGATTTTATTATGTTATAGCGTTACACCGTGACAGGCGTGACAGCTAATTATTACTCAACCACGATGGGCTTGTACTTTGGCACAAGCATCTTCATGATGCACCAGCCAATGAGGTAGGCTACGGCACAGATGCAGAACACTACCATGTAGGCTGCAGGCTTAGCCTCAAAGCCGAAGAAGGAGAAGGCAGCACCCTGGCCGTCAGCCCAGGTGAAGAACATACCAGAACCCTTGTTGATGAGGAACGAGCCTACACCACCTGCCATTGAACCAATACCTGTGATGGTACCGATGGTCGATTTGGGGAACATATCGCCCACGGTAGAGAAGATGTTGGCTGACCAAGACTGGTGACCAGCACCCAGCAGACCAATCAGAACGGCAGGCCACCAAGCACTATAGGCTCCCAGAGGCTGGGCAAACAAGCCCAATACGGGGAAGAGGGCGAAGATGAACATGGCACGCATACGACCAGCATAGGGGTTCATGCCATACTTCTCAACGAAAATCTTGGGCAGGTAACCACCACCGATAGACAGTACGGTACAGATAGCATAAAGGGTGAAGATAAGGGCAATACCCATAGCCGAGTCGGAGGTGTAGCCATACTGATCGGAGAAGTAGGCGGGAGCCCAGAACAGGAAGAACCACCATACGCCGTCGGTCATAAACTTACCCACGATGAACGACCAGGTCTGCTTGTACTTAAAGCAACTCCAGAACGGAATGGTCTTCTCTTCTTTAGCCTCAGCCTTGTTCTGAACATCAGCAATATCAGCATCCTGCTCGATATAGTTGAGCTCGGCCTGATTGACACGCTTGTTGCGATGGGGCTTGTCGTAAGCCCAAACCCACAGCGCCATCCAGACATAACCTAAAGCACCGATGATGATGAAAGCCATCTCCCAACCCCAGGCACGAGCCAGCAGAGGAATGGTGGCAGGAGCAGCCAGCGCACCTACCGAGGCTCCACTATTGAAGATAGAGGTGGCAAAGGCACGGTCTTTCTTGGGGAAGTATTCGGCAGTAACCTTGATAGCAGCAGGGAAGTTTCCAGCCTCACCCAAGGCGAGAATCATACGACAAGAGAGGAAGAGCCATACCGATATGGTGGCAATGGCCACAGCAGCGTCAGAGCCAGCCTGCACCATACGCAGCGCCTCGATAGAGTCGTAGCCCTCAATGTTCATAGCCACCCATCCGCAACCAGCATGCAACACGGCACCTGTTGACCATACGAAGATGGCGATGAGGTAACCCTTCTTGGTACCCATCCAGTCGATGAACTTACCAGCGAAGAGGTTGGCAATGGCATAGAAGATGGAGAACCATCCGGTGATGGTACCATAGTCGTTGTCATTCCAATGGAACTCGGGAGCGATAAAGTCTTTCCAGGTTAACGAGAGAACCTGACGGTCCATGTAGTTGACCGTAGTTGCCAAGAAGAGCAAGGCACAGATGACCCAACGCCAGTTGGACATCTTGGTAGTTTGTACTGCAGACATAGTTATTTAGTATCTTTTTTAGTTATTATCGGATATCAATGACAGGAATATTGTCCTTGTCGTTATAGTAGAGGTTCTCACCAGCCATACCCCAGATGAAGGTATAATAATAGGTACCGGCAGCAGCGTGCATAGACCACTCAGGCGACATGATGGCCTGATCGTTATGCAACCAAACTACGCGGCTCTCCTCGGGCTGTCCCATGATGTGGGCAATGGTCTGCTCCTGAGGCAGGTTGAAGTAATAGTAAGCCTCGATGCGACGACCGTGGGTATGAGGAGGCATGGTGTTCCAAGCGGCACCAGGGTTGAGTTGGGTCAGACCTAACTGCAACTGACAGGGACCTTCCTCCAGCACATCGTTGACGATGAGCTTGTAAACAGTGCGGTTGTTGCATTCCTCCAGCGAACCAACAGGCCCCCAGACAGCAGCCTTCAGCGAACCCTTACGTCCGTCGAGCGTAATCCACTGGGTCTTGTAATGCTGATGGGCGGTGGCTGAGTTCAAATAGAACTTGGCAGGATTCTTAGGATCCTTAGAGCGGAACTGGATGACCTTGTTGGTGTCGAGCGACTGACCTTTCTTGTCCTTGCCCAGATGGCCACGTCCGATGTAGAGGGCCTCCTTGGGAGAAAGGGCGTATTCCTTGCCATCAACAATCACCCAACCGTCACCTGTACCGCAGTTTACTACGCCCAGCTCACGGTTGTACATAAAGTATTTCTCCTTGATGTTCTTATCGACATCCAGACCCAGTTCCCAGAAGTTTTCCAACTTCAGCGTGGTGTTGACGGGCATCGCTCCACCAAAGATGAAACGGTCGTAGTGTGAATAAGTGAGCAGGATGGAATCGGGCGACATTACCTTCTCCATGACAAAACGCTCGCGGAGCATCTTGGTGTCGTAGTGTTTCACGTCCTCAGGATGACACGCTGTCTGGAATTTTACGTGCTGGGCACCAACAAAACGGTCGGCTTCCTGAGCATTAGCGGTGGAAAGCGAGAGAGCAATAGCTCCCGCAATCATCAGAAAAGTTTTCTTCATAGTCTATTATTGTTTTTATTTCTTGTTTTCTTCCTTCTGAATACGCATACGGTTCCAAACAACCATTGCGATGGTGATAATGGTGAGGATGCCTGCACCTACATAGGCAAGGCTATCAACACACTTGAAGATGACCCATCCAAAGAGTGAAGATGCAAAGTCGAGCGCACCGGCCTGGAAGCCCTCTGGAATATGAGCTGCTGGGTCTTGTGTCTGGGCATAAACGGTCTGGGCAGCCTGTGTGAAGGCGGGAGCCATATCGGTAACAAACCACAGACCGATGCCAACGGTGACGATACCTATGATAAGGGTCTTCACTACATTACCCTTTGTATAAGGCAGTACCATTACAAAGACATAGAACATACCAGCCAGCGAAGCCAAAGGCAGGAACTCATTGCCAGGAAGGACAACAGCCATGAGCAGTGCCAGCGGAATGAGAATCAGAGAAGCCACAAGCGTGGTGGGATGACCGATAACCAATGCGGGCGACATGCCGATATATACCTTCTTGCCAGCCCATTTCTTCTGTACCACCTCCTGTGTCTTCTCAGCGATGGGCTTCAAACCATCGATGAAGAGCTTTGTAATACGGGGAATCAGTTCCATCACTGCACCCATCGTTACACCAAGGAAGAGCACCTTCTTGATATCCAACTGAGCCACAGCACCTATCAGGGCACCTACAATGACACCCAGCACAATAGGCTCGCCCAGTACGCCAAACTTCTTCTTCAGACCCTCGGCATCAATGTCCAGCTTGGAAAAACCAGGAATCTTGTCGAGCAACCAGTTGATGCCAATGGCAAAAGCGGTAAAGCTCTGGCAGAAAGGTTGTGGGATGGAGATACCGTCCATGTCCTCGTAGTATCCCTGGAACTTGTCGGCGGTCAAGTCGGCCATCACCAGCGTAATGATGTAACATACGATGGCTGCAAAATAGCCCCATGCCAGACTCTCACCCATCACGAAATAGGCAACAGCACCAATAAAGGCGAAGTGCCAGTAGTTCCACAGGTCGATGTTAACGGTACGGGTACAGCCCGTGATAAGCAATAGGAAGTTGACGCCCAGACAAATGGGGATAATCAACGCTCCAACAGCGGTGTTATAAGCTACTGCGGCAGCAGCAGGCCACCCCATATCGAACACACCGAGTTGAAGGTCGTAAAGACGTGAAATCTCAGACAGCGGATTGCCGAAGTTGTTGGTTAGCAGAGCCGTAACAATGCCCAAACCCACAAAACCGACACCCACATAGAGTCCCGACTTGAGCGACTTTCCGAACTTCATGCCTATGCACAGGCCAATGATGGTAAACAGGATAGGCATCATAACCGATGCGCCTAAGCTGATAATGTAACTGAATACTTGTTCCATTGTTTAAATTATCGATAATTCTTGTTTGCTTTAGTGTATACGGTTGCAAAGATAACAAAAATCAGCGAAACACATGTCGTTTTCGCTGATTTTTATTACTAAATCGTTAACGTAACATAGATTTAATCCTGGAAATACACCTTTTTCACACGTCCACTCACGGCTGTCAGCACCTCATAAGGGATGGTGTCGAGCACATCGCTGAGCACATTGACGGGCAGATGCTCGCCGAAAATCTCGACGCTGTCGCCCTCCTGACAAGGAATGTCTGTGACATCAATCATGGCGACATCCATACAGATATTGCCGACATAAGGTGCTTTCTGACCATTGACAAGACAATAGCTGGCACCACGTCCCAGATGGCGCGAGAGTCCGTCAGCATAGCCAATAGGAATGGCGGCAATCACGGAATCGCGCTTCAATACGCCCTTGCGACTATAGCCCACCGTTTCTTCCTTAGGCACATGGCGCAACTGCAGAATAGTAGTCTTGAGCGTGGAAACGGGCTGGAGATAGCTGGCTGCTCTGGTTTGACCAGTCAGACTGGCATCCATCGGATCATAACCATAGAGACCCAATCCAAGACGACACATATCCAAATGGCGTTCTGGGAAATGCTCGATACCTGCCGAATTACAGATATGGCGCAGTATCTTATGGCTAAACGCAGCCTGGAGCTTAGCACTGGCCTCATCGAACTTACGGAACTGTTCTGCTGAGAAGCGGTCGAAGTCGACACTATCAGAACCCACGAAATGGCTGAAGACAGAACGTGGAATGATGGCATTCTGATGCTGCAAACGATGAATCAGCGCATCCATATCCTTCTCAGGGTCGAAGCCCAGACGATGCATGCCTGTATCCAGTTTGATGTGTACTGGCCAACCCGTAATACCTTGTTTCTCGGCAGCCTGGATAAGTGCATCCATCAGTCGGAAGGAATATACCTCTGGTTCCAAGTCGTAGTCGAACATGGTCTTGAAGGCAGTCATCTCGGGATTCATAATCATAATGTTCTGCGTAATGCCATTGCTACGCAGAGTGACACCCTCGTCAGCCACAGCCACAGCCAGATAGTCCACACGATGGTCTTGTAACGTCTTGGCAACCTCCACAGCACCTGCACCATAAGCATCGGCCTTTACCATGCAGACCAACTTGGTTTCAGGCTTCATGAAGGAGCGATAGTAGTTCAGATTGTTAACCAATGCATTCAGGTTTACCTCTAAGATGGTTTCGTGAACTTTCTGCTCCAGCCGTTCTGTAATGCGGTCGAAGCCAAAAGGACGAGCACCCTTGATGAGCACCACTTCATCGTGTAGACGACGGAAGACCTCACTGCGCAGGAACTCGTCTGTGCTAGCGAAGAAATACTCCTCACCAACAGAGAACACAGCACGCTGGGAAGTGATATGAGGACCAATGCCTATCAGCTTGTTGATATTGCGTTTCATACAAAGATTGCTAACCTCACGATAGAGTTCCGTCGGGGGCATTCCGCTCTGGAAGATATCGCTGAGTATCAACGTTCTACAACGCTGGTCGTTGACGCGACGACTCATAAAGTCGAGGGCAATACCCAGCGAGTTGATATCAGAATTATAAGAGTCGTTGATCAACGTACAGCCTCGCTGACCTTCCTTCACCTCTAGGCGCATGGCAACAGGTTCGAGCGTGGCCATCCGCTCAGCTAACTGGTCTGGAGCAATGCCCAGATACAGGGCTATGGCAGCACAGGCAAAGGAGCACTGCAATGAGGCTTCATCGTAGAAGGGCAACTGATAGCGCCCGCGCGAACCTTTATATATATAAGAGACATTCGTAGAGCTAGCTTGACTAGAGACATTCTCAATATACAGCGGAGCAGAGATATTTTCACGGCTCCACCCTATCTTCTCGCCCTGATAGCCACTGCGACGGATGCAACGACTTACGATGTCATCGTCGGAATTATAGGCAATCACCTTAGCACCATTGAAGAGTGTCAGCTTCTCCATGCACTTCTCCTCCAACGAGCGGAAATTCTCCTGATGGGCTGAACCCAAAGAAGTGAGCAAACCGATGGTGGGCTGGATGATGTCGTGTAAGGCTTCCATCTCACCGGGTTCGCTGATACCTGCCTCGAAAAGTCCTACTTGCGTCTGTTCATTCAACAGCCACACACTCAAGGGCACACCAATCTGTGAGTTATAACTCTTGGGCGAGCGGGTAACAGTCATCTGAGGCGACAGCAACTGATAAAGCCATTCCTTGACCATCGTCTTACCATTCGAACCCGTGATACCCACAATGGGACAATCGAACTCATCACGATGGCGCTCAGCCAAACGTTGCAAAGCAGCCAAGGGAGAAGGAACGATAAGAAAATTAGCATTTTCAAATGAGGAATGAGGAATGAGAGATGAGAAATGACTCTCCACCACGAAGTTGCGGACACCACGACGATAAAGGTCTTCAATATAACGGTGACCGTCATTACGGGCAGACTTCAAGGCAAAAAACAGGGTTTCCTCAGGGAAACAAAGGGAACGGCTATCTGTCAACAGCCATCCTATCTTAGCATCGGCAGTGCCGATTCTGCGGGCGCCAATGAGCGTCGTTATTTTTTCTATGGTATAATTCATAGTGCAAAGGTACGATTAAGCGAGCACAAAACAAAAGAATTTATTCTTTTTTTTGTCGAGCGTGAGAACTTTCGCCTTATCTATAAGGCAAAATTACTGTATTTTTTGCGTAACTCGGATAGTTTTAACATAGTTTTATCCATGAAAGCCTGATATTCGGGCGACTCAGGGTGGAACGGCTTATGGGCAAGAGCTTGTCGCAAGGGTTTCCACTCATCAAGGAAAGCCTTAGCCTCTGATGAAAAATAAGACTCAACCAACCGTTCCCAGATATAATCGACGGCCTGCGCTGAGGGATGCAGCATATCCGAAGCATAGAAACGATAGTCGCGTAATTCGTCCATCAGGATTTCGTAAGACGGGAAATAAGCGCAGGTGTCGTCAACAGAATTGCTGACCACAGTGTTAGCAGCAAGAAGCAACGTAGCTTTCGAGAGTTGGCTTCCATGATATCCATACTTACGATAACGGATAGGACTAACGGTCAGAACCACCTTTACTTCTGGATTGCGTTGACGCAAAACATCCATGGCTTTTTGCAGATAGGTTACACATTCTTCAACAGAAAGGAGCTCTTCTTGGAAGAGGTTCTGTGGGCGCTTCTCACAATTGTCCACAATCTCGCCTGTTTCCTTCAATCGATAAATATGATTGGTTCCCAAGGTCAAGAACACGATGTGAGGGTTTCCCTCATACTTCTCGATGGTATGCAGAATACTGGCAGGATTGTACATCACGCCAAAGGGGTTGATTGTAACCGGAAAACCATTGTCACGAAAGCGCAGACCTATCTCATCAGCGAAACACGAACCCACGAAAAGAACCTCTTCGCAGGGCTGTATTTCAAAAGCAGGCTTCGGTATATCAACGATTGTTCTAAACTCCATTTCCCTATATTACGTTATAACGTTATTTCGTTATTACGACTTTTAACTTCTTGAAACTTGCAAGCCAGTCTTCGAAAGCGTCATATCAACAAAACGGGCATTGGCATTAGGTTGCTGCATGGTCAGAATCTGTCTGATACGAGCTGCTGACTCTGGGTCTTTGGCAACCATATACAGATAACCTCCGCCACCTGCTCCTGGCAACTTATAGCCCAGACAAAGGTCGTCGATAAGATCAGTTATTCTGCGCACACTGTCTGGATTGGTACCGCTATCAATACGCTGGTTTTGTTGCCACGTCTTACTAATCAACTGTCCCATAGCCAAGAAGTCCTGACGCTGGATAGCTTCATACATATCCATAGAGTGGGCTTTCATCTCGCGCAACTGAAGCAGTTGCTGATGATGATTGACAAACATACGACGTACGATTTCAGCCAATATCTTCTTGGCAGTGCGGGTAATACCTGTATAATAGAGCAGATGGCACTGGGCATATTCAGGTTGTGTGAAGACAGCATCCGGCAACCAGCGAACACGTGGGTTCTGGTCGAAACCACGCTGGGTATCCAACAGTTTAACACCACCCAAGACACCACCGAACTGGTCTTGCCAACCGCCTCCTGTGGTAAGCAACTGTTCCAAGACAAGGGTGCGACGACCTATCTCATTCTTATCCCACGCCAACGAACAGAAATCATTGACAGCACCCAGAACGGTAGCAGCAAGGATAGAACTGGTACCCAATCCACTGCCTGCAGGAATCGCAGAAAGCAGGGTCAACTCAATACCACAACCAAAGGCTTCCAACTGAGCACGCAAGGAAGGATAGGTCTCTTGTGAAAATCCTGGTTGGAAACCAGCCAACACAAGGGCTGCCTTAGGAATAGAGAAAGGCGAGCCTACCTTATTATATGCTGCCAATTGTTCATAGGTCTCCACCACCTCCATAGCACCCAGATCGATGCTTCGCAGGATGATATGTGGTTCTTTGCAAGGCTTGATATAGGTCTGTAAAGGAGGCTGACCGTTCAGTTCTATGGCGATGTTCACCACTGAGCCACCTTCCATCAGACAATAAGGAGGAGTATCCGTCCATCCACCTGCCAAATCAATACGTACAGGAGAACGGCCCCACACAATCTGATCGGGATAAACAGAAAGGCGAGGAGTCTGTTTGGATGCCAACACACCCGCTGTCAATCCTTCACGTAACAGCGAGAAAGCACCATCGCTATCTCCACGGAACATGCAATCGTGAATGCGAGTCATCAAAGGAGCCTCAACGGGCAGAGCTGCTGGCTGTGACAAATTCATTTCTTTGAACTCACGAGCAGCATCATCCAAGTCTAACTGATAGAACACGCTGTGTTGCCAATTGCGAGCCAGTGCAGGCCAGTTACGACTACGGAACACCTTGCGCTGTGCAAAGAGACGGCGCAGGTTGGCGACATTGGAAATATCCTCCGCAGAGAGGAAGCCCACAGCTTTGCTTTCTAGATTGTCTAGATTATCTAGACCGTCTAGACTATCCAGAACAGGGAAGCGCTTTTCCTGTTGTGCTGCCCCAGCAAACTTTTCATTGATATCATAACGACGAACACAATACTGTGTCTCGCCTATGGGAATGATGTCGACACATTGTCCTGGTTCCAGAGTTATCGTCCAATCATTATCAGGCACACCCGTTATGATATGGTCATGACTCAGTGTCCAATGCTCGCCCACACAGCTGTTCTCTATCCAGATGTTCTGGTTCTGCTCTGTAAACGGAATCTTCGTAATCGCATTCTGGGTAAAGATGCTAGGATGCGGTTTGCGATCGTGATGCATGATGTCACGTTGGTCGTTGACGATGTTCTGAATAGCCATTGTCGAGGAAATCATCTCGCCTGATGTGCCGAAATGGTAGAACTCACCACCCTGCAAAGGAACGATAGCCACAGAGAGTTCATGTAGCTCCGGGTCGTCAATGGTTGGATGAGTACCTAGTGTACAACCGAACTCGCTATACATATCGTATTCCTTCAGCGTACCATCCTCCTTCATCGATCGTTTCATCAACAGTTTGACGGCACGGTCGGAAAGTAGCCAGATGCCAATATCTGTCAGATAGAAATGGTCTTTCAATAGCTCAGACAACAGTTCCGTGCTGGGCTTCTGCAACATCATCTTCAGCACATTCGGTGAACGACGATCACTGACAAACACACCATGATCCTTAGCGATAGAAGCGTCGAGCCATAAGCCATAGCACACCACATCGGCATCGGGAATCTGTCCGATGCGCTCTGCAGCACGGATATACACATCGCCACTGACTATCATGGTGGTCAGTCGCTGTGGAGCCTGTGCCATCATGCGTTCATAAAGGGGCAGTTGTAAGTCGAGCAAAGATTGTGAGAGTCGCTGTCCTCGTTCCCAACGGAATACAGGAATCGGAGTCAATATCTTGCCACTGGGTGCATAGGAAGGAAGTCGACGACTCTGTCCTCCTGCATGAAGCACGATGCAGCGCTCGCCATTCAACCACTCATGGGCTTGCTGAAGCAACCATGTGGTTCCTCCACCCGACCCCAACTTATGACCAACTGGGTCGTTGGTACAAAAGAACTCATCGTGTGACAGTCCTGTCACATCGTGGAAACAACCCACCAGATTTGGTGGCAAAGACAACAGTTTCTTCATCCTTCGCTATTTACTTTTTAGTTTTCACTTGCGCAGCGCCACGCTTTTTCCATTCCATCCAAACCAACAACAGGATTACAAGCAATAGTACCACATAGGATATATATGCTATAGTCTCTGTACGGTCAATACTCTTGGGGAAGAAGCTCAATACTACCTCATGCTTTCCGGGCTTTACCTGCAAGGCACGCAGCACATAGTTCACTCGTCCCAACTCTTGTTCTACGCCATCTACCGTAGCTGTCCAACCTGGATAGTAAATCTCCGAGAACACTACGACACCACCCTTGTCACTTTCCACCTCATAGGTCAGCTTGTTGGGTTCATATGCCTTGATGCGAACCAGTCCTACCGAGTCTTGCACAACTCCCTCGCCCAGGACATCCTTGAACTGCTGGTCGGCCACTGCCTCACGACGAAGGTTCAGACCACGGATTCCTTCCAGTTCCTCATTGGCATTGGTCACATAATGTACCTTATCTACCAACCAGGCATTGCCATAAGTATAGGGATTCTCCAATGGAACTGACTGTCCTCCCTGCAAAGGCAGGATGAAATACTTGGTGTTAAGCATGTTCAGTACTGGATAGATGCTATCGCCATTCACCTGAGTCATGTCACCAGCAGCCTTGCTGATAGCACTCATCGCTGCTCCCATCTCATGCTGGATGTACTCATCTACCAGCTCTTGATAACGGCGCAACTTGGCAGCATGGTAACCGCCAATACTCTTCACATAATAAGAGGTTTCGTTTTCGTTGAAGGTAGAAGTGGCAAGATTCAGCACACGATAGTCTAACGACTTATCCTGCAGAATATGATCGATGGCTTGTGTCATAGGAATAGGCTCATCGCGCACTGTCTGAGGCACGAACATCTCGTCGTTCAGATAGCGCTTGTTCACCTGCCACATATCAAACAGGCAGAGCACAATCAATGCAGCTGTCATGTATTCGGCACGCAACTTACGATACTGGAAAAGCAACAAGCAGGCTGTACCAATGACGATAATCCAGAACGAGCGCCAGCAATCCGCCACAAATACTGCGACACGCATCTCTGTCAAGTTCTGCAACAAAGGCATCAACTGATCGGCAGGAATCTGACTCAACGCCTGCATTTCATTATGGCTGATGAAATCAGGGAAGAACACCTTTGGCATCAGGGCAAAGAGCAGGGCAACGCCTCCCGTCAAGGCAAATGATACATACAGCCATTTTGCCTTTTGTTTCAACAGCTCTGGTTCATCCACAATTTTCTTCAAGGCCAGCATCGCCAACAGAGGAATGGTGAACTCGGCTATTACAAGGATAGAAGCCACTGTACGGAACTTGGCATACATAGGCACGTAGTCCAGGAAGAAGTCGGTAAACGGCATGAAGTTGCGACCCCACGACAGGAGTATCGATAGGATAGTTGCTGCCAACAAGGCCCACTTCATAGGACCTTTCACAATGAACAGCCCCAACACAAAAAGCATCAGCACAAAGGCGCCCACATAGACAGGACCTGCCGTCATGGGCTGATTGCCCCAATACTGTCCCATCTGCTGATAGACTCCCGTATAATAGCTGTCTGCATGCTTCATGGCAGTCTTGCTCTGCGACAAAGGAACACTAGCACCACCTTTGGCATTGGGCACTAACAACGTCCATGTCTCGTCAATGCCGTAACTCCACTGGGTTATATAATCGCGGTCCAAACCACTGCTGGTCTGATTTCCGGCATTCTTCTTTACCAGTTCACTGGCTCCGCGCATCGACTCCTTACTATATTGCCATGTGTGATACAGATTGGAAATATTCAAGCAAACGGCAATGACAGCAGCAACAACACATACGCTTGTAGCCTTCAGTAAGTGCTGATAATCTTTCTTCTTGATACCCTCAATGAAATAGGCAATAATCATCGCTGCAATGATGAACAGATAATAATAAGTCATCTGCACATGGTTCGCCTTGATCTCAAAGGCACCAAAGATGGCTGTCACCGCAAGTCCCCACAAGTATTTCCCTCGATAAGCCAGCACGATACCTGCTATCATTGGAGGCAGATAAGCCAAAGCCATCACTTTCCAGATATGACCTGCAGCAATGATGATGAAGAAATAACTGCTGAATGCCCATATCACAGAGCCCAGCATAGCCAGATACCAACGGAAATCAAAGGCACGCAGCAGGATGTAGAAGCCCAACAAATAGGCAAACACATACCACACATTCTCTGGCAACCACAGGTGATAGGCATCAATACCCTGCGACAGCACATTCGTACTGTTATACGACGGAGCCATCTGATAGGTAGGCATACCTCCAAACAAGGCATTCGTCCATCGTGTCACCTTACCAGTCTGCTCATTATACTCATGAGCCTCCTGACCAGCACCCCTGCTTGCCGACGAGTCGTGACGATAGAGAATGCGTCCTTCTATGTCAGCAGGGAAGAAATAGGCAAACGATATTCCTACAAATATGATCACTACCAACACCTCGGGTAGCCACTGCTTCAAACTTTTCATACCTTATCTTATTTCAAATTTGTGGCAAAATTACTAATAATTTCTCATTTCTCATCCCTCATTTCTCATTTATTTTGTATCTTTGCAACACAAATAGACACAAAAGTTATGAAAATAGGCATTATTGTAGCAATGGACAAGGAGTTGCGGCAGTTGCAACAGCTCTTTAACGACGGCAACGTGCTCGTCCGAAAATGTGGCATCGGCAAAGTAAATGCAGCCTTAGGTGCCCAACAGATGATTAACGATTTCCACCCTGATGTCATCATCAGCAGTGGTTGTGCTGGTGGTAATGGCGACGACATCAATGTTCAGGATGTCATTGTCAGCAGTGAACTTTGTTATCACGACGTATATTGTGGCAGAGCAATTGATGACACCACACAATACGGACAAGTTCAGGGATTGCCCGTCCGTTTTCAGGCAGACCCCTATCTGCTTCGGAAGAGCAAGGAGCTGAAAATAAAGGAGGAGAATATCAAGATTCATGCAGGACTTGTGGTTACGGGCGACTGGTTCGTGGATAGCAAGGAGAAGATGCGCAGCATCGTCAACCTGTTCCCTGAGGCCAAGGCTGTCGACATGGAGTCGTGCGCCATTGCCCAAACCTGCTATATTAATAAGGTACCGTTTATCTCGTTCCGTGTTATCAGCGACATTCCCCTTCGCGACACCGATGCCTCACAGTATCACAACTTCTGGGACACCATTGCGCAGAACTCTTTCGAGGTCACTAAGACCTTTGTGCAAAGCCTTTAATTGTTCACTATTCACTAAAATTATGGAAGTCATTCAAAGTTTCACCATCGACCACACGCACCTGAAGCCAGGCATCTATGTTTCTCGTGTGGACAAAGGATTTACCACGTTCGACCTACGCATCACAGAGCCCAACAAAGAGCCTGCCGTTGCCCCAGCAGCTATGCACAGTATAGAGCATCTCATGGCTACGTGGTTCCGCAACTCGCGAGCTAAGGACGATGTGGTTTATGTAGGTCCGATGGGTTGTCTTACAGGCATGTATATCATCATGACAGGTACTTATACTGTCGAGGACATGCGCCAGCTTACCATTGAATGTCTGGAGTGGATACTCACACAGACAGAAGTGCCTGCCACAGAGCCACAAACCTGTGGTAACTATCTGCTCCACGACTTACCCATGTGCAAATGGGAATGCCGTCGCTATCTCGATCGTCTGCAAAACGATTTCCACTCGGAATACACGAAGCTAAAGATTACCCTCGACGACGGTAAGGTCTTTGCCGATGCATAACAAAACAGGGCTGGAGTATTTGTTCCAGCCCTGTTTCCTTTTATTTATCTGATTCGTATTTCTCGCGAATCTTCTTAATCTGCAACAACAAGTTCTGATAGTGACGTCCATTGACACCATCAGTGGGTTGCGCCTTCAAATACTGCTCTATCTTGTCAAGATGCTGTATGCCATAAAGAATGGCATCACTGCGCAGGGAGGCTGCTGAGGCAGCTTTCCTATCGTTTTCCGTTGGATTCAAGATTGTTCCTACAAAGTGGACGTAAGAGCGCTGCTCCTGACGAAGATAGTGATTCATGCGCTCATCCTTATTATTGATAGGCTTCCAAACAATGGCAAAGACGTCTTCCAGATACTCCTCAACGGGATAGGGGTCGCTGGAGCGAAGTGCCGATTTGTGCATGTTATAGATGATGCCTGGCGACAACAGCATAGCGATGGTTGTCAACTGACGGTTTTGAATCTCGTCAACAGCATCAATGCCCAGACGGTCAACAATCTCTTGGGGATAGAGCCACAAGGGAGCATCAATCATGTTACGACCTATCCAGGCAATAGCCTCTTTTTGCAAAGCGCGAGGCACAATCTCGTGACTCTTCTCACTGGGCCAATTGTTGTTATAACGTCCATTGATATATCGCTGAACATGGATACAATAACGCTGATATTGGGAACGTGCCATCTTGTGCACCTCGCCAAGGTCGTCATATTGTCCATCGGGCTGGGCCGTCCACTTCATCAGGTTTGCCACCACGCGCTTCAGGTTCTTGATACCATATTCCGTAGCCTTCATATGGTTGTCACTCAAGTCCTCGGTCTGCGAACGAGGGTCACTGCTCTTTCCCTCATCACCCGAGAAGTGCAGACGAGGGTTAGCCAAGGCCTTTGTTACCTCCTTGCGCAGGGCCGCTTTCTCCTCATAGGCATCCTTAAACTCTGGGCGCCACTGGTAACCCCACTTGATGGCCCACTTGTCGTAGTCGTTGATGCGGGGGAAGAGTCCACGCTCACCCACCTTATCTTCAGGCTGAGCCACCCAGTTGAAACGGGCATAGTCCATGATAGAAGCGGTATGTCCATGTTGCTCCACCCATTTCTTGTCGCGCAACTTCTCCACAGGAGTGGCATACGAGGCTATCATGTTATGGCGCAATCCCAGAGAGTGGCCTACCTCATGCGAGCTGACAAAGCGAATCAGCTGGCCCATCAGTTCATCAGGGAAGTCCATTGACTGGGCACGCTTGTCCAATGGTCCGCACTGCACCATATACCATTTCTTCAGCAATTGCATCACACTGTGATACCAACAGATATGTGCCTCGATAATCTCACCACTACGAGGATCAACGATACGAGGTCCATAGGCATTCTCCGTTTCTGAAGGAAGATAGCGAACCACTGAGAAACGGGCATCGTCCAAACTCATCGACGGGTCGTTAGGCCAGTCCTTAGCCACAATAGCATTCTTGAATCCTGCAGCTTCGAAGGCCACATTCCAATCCTCGATACCCATCTTCAGATACTTCGCCCACTTCTTGGGTGTTGCAGGGTCGATGTAGAACACTATCTGCTTCTTCGGCTCCACCAACTTACCTGCCTTATAAGCCTTCGGATCTTTAGGCTCCAGCCAATAGCGCGAGATAATGGCATCATGGTCTGGCGCATTATCATCCGTAAACTGCAGCACCTTACTCTCAAAGAAGCCTACACGTTCGTCAGCCAAACGTGGGCGCCTTGCGGTTTGAGGCAGCAATACCAGCGAGGTGGTCAGTCCAACGGTGGCAAAACCACTCTGCGAGGCGGGTACCTTACCCTTGTTCATCGCATAGGTACGAAGAGTCTGTATCTCTACATTGATAGGGAATGTCTTGATGGTGTCGATAAACGAACGGTCGTTCTGTACAGCCCCTACCCCAACTATCGTACGGTCACTGGCTGTAAAGCTGGTCACCTTGTTATCACTCATCAGCCACTTGGTGACATTGATAAGTTGTGCTTGAGTCTTCGGATTACGTCCAATCACCTCAAACTTATAGACTATGGGATTGGCCACCGACTGCTCCAGTGCTGCACCTATCTGGTCGCCAGGCTTGGCATATTGTGTCTGCACAAATTCACGAAGCAACAGATTCTTCTTGCCATACTGCTCCAGATAGACTGTCGAACGATTCACTTCCTCACCACTCAACAGCTTAAAGCCTTGTGGCACACTGGCGAAGCGCGTCACAGCCAGCATCATGCGTCCCACCATCGAGTCGGGCACCTCCATATACCAATCGTCCTTGATATGACGAACGGTAAACATGCCTTCGCACATGCTTCCACCCTCCTTCACCACTTTATGGTAAGGGTCTTTGTGGTCTGTTACTGTTGTGTCCTCACAGCACTCTATCTTTGGCTTCGCCTTTTTCTTGGCTGGGATGGAGTCGTTATCTGCAGCGATAGCCGTCTGCTGCCCCATAGCGAGCAGCGCGACGGCTATCAGTGTTTTAATGATTTTATTGTTATTCTTTGCATTCATACGTCCAAAGGTACAACTAACATCAACAACAAACGAATAAAAACTGTTTATTTATGTTTCTTTCACTTATCGTCTTTGTTACTTATCATTTCACAACAACTTTCTTTCCGTTAGAGATGTATACACCCTTCCTTGCAGGCTTGCCTTCCAGCTTCCTGCCCTGCATATCGTACCACTGGTTCAGGGTTAATGGTTCACGGTCAATGGTTTCAATTCCCGTGACACCTGCAATCTCTTGGATAGGCACATAGCGAGGAGCAGGCTGACCGTTCTCCTGACGATGAATGGTATAAGCCTCAAACGGACGGACTGTACGATAGTCGCGCTCAAACACACTACCCTCGAAGTACTGTCCACGAACCTCGCCCACGTTCAGCGCCCATACCGATGATGAGCGACTCTGACGCTGCATAGCAGGAACCATCACGATGCTCGAATCAGCCAGAGCCAGCACCTTCGTCGTCGTTGCAGGCACATCAATGTTCTGGGCTGAGAAGGTTACACGTCCATTCAAGTTGTAATCACTCGTATATTCCTCCGAGTTAGGCATACTTATAATATAAGGTGTATTCGCCTCAATGTTCGTAGCTGCCTGCAATCCGTTTTCAGTCAGTCTGCGCAACCAGAAGTGCTTGTTGCTTGCCGAGCTATTGAACGGAGCTATCGCACCCTTCGACTCATGCTGAATAGTCTGCACATCGAATGGCAGTGCTATCGACTCCCATCCTCTGCTCGTACCCTTCGTCGTCGATTGTCCGAAGTTGCGAGTATAGCTGATGCGCTCAGCCACGAAGGCCTGTGGTGCATACCAATCGTTATTACCATCCTGAGCATCCGTCAGCACAATTTCCCTAGCCAATCCGTTGATGACTACGTTCTGAACGTTCGAAGGTGCCAATCGTGCTTCGTTGACATATACCAACAGGTTAGGATTCGTAATACCTTGCAGGTCACTTTCAGTCAGAGCCGATTCCTTATTCCATATGATGGCAGCAATCGTTCTTGTGGCTTCCGCGCGTCCTCCACGCTGCTCGAAAGCCTCGTCCAACGTGCGCTCGCCACTAACCCTTGCCACCTTTCCGTCAAACGTAGCCTCGCCCTCAGGTGCATTCTTCGCTGTAAAATAACCAGGATTCGATGTCCCCCCATCGATATGAGCGTATGTGTGGTCTACGTGATTTTCGTCATAGGCAGTACCTGCACCACCAACGAGGTTTGTACATCCATAGAACATACTCGTTCCTTCTGCAACGTTTGCAGTACTCCAACCACTTCCCACATAGATGGTTTTTAGGTTAGAACACTCTTTAAACATAATAGTAAACTTCGTTACATTCACCGTATTAAAACTACTCAAATCAAGGCTTGTCAGACTGGAACAGTCATCAAACATACCACTCATGTTCGTCACCTTCTCCGTATTGAAATGGCTCACGTCGAGGCTTGTCAGACTGGAACAATCAGAGAACATATAATCCATACTCGTCACATTTGCCGTATTGAAATGGCTCATCTCAAGGGTAGTCAGGCTGGAACAGCCATAGAACATCCAACCCATGTTCGTTACCTTATCCGTGTTGAATCCACTAACGTCAAGGCTCGTCAAGCCAGAACAGCCATAAAACATACCACCCATGTCCGTCACGTTGCCTGTATTGAATCCACTAACGTCAAGGCTTGTCAGTCCATAACAGCTCCAGAACATAACGCTCATGTCCGCCACATTAGCAGTGTTGAAACCACTAACGTCAAGGCTCGTCAAGCCAGAACAGCCATAAAACATACCATCCATGTCCGTCACGTTGCCTGTATTGAATCCACTTACATCGAGGCTCGTCAGACTAGAACAGCCAGAGAACATATTTTGCATGCTCGTCACGTTATCCGTCTTGAAACCGCTCAAGTCAAGGCTTGTCAGGCTTGAACAGATATGGAACATAGAGCTCATTTCCTTCACGTTTGCCGTGTTAAAATGACTTACATCGAGACTTGTCAGACCAGAACAACCATAGAACATATAGCTCATTTCCTTCACATTTGCCGTGTTAAAATGACTTACGTCGAGGCTTGTCAGGCCAGAACAGCCCATGAACATAAAAGACATGCTTATCACGTTGTCCGTCTTGAGATATTGAATACCGGAGATTGAAGTCAGGTTAGTACATCCGAAGAACCAATGGGTAGTACTGGTAAGTGTTGTGCAATTGGCAAATGACGGGTCGAACTCAGCAGTAATAATGCTTTCCCGTTGGTCGTACCACGATGCATAGGTACCAAACGGTCCAACACTCAATCCTCCGCGCGCATCCTTCTGGTCATCATAGAAGAATGTCAGCTTGGTATTGTTGTCGCTCAGCACGGCATAGGGCTCGGGAGTACCGCCTACTGCGACAGCAGGAATTGGATAGGTGTTCTTGGCGGCATCAAAGGCTGAACCGTCGTATGAGCCACCCTTCCATGCCCAGGAATAGTCTGCCTGCCCGCCAAAGCGTCCGAAGCGAATAAGGGTGGTGCGCCGCACGGCCTCGTAGCCCATCTCGCGACTCCACTCGTCGCAGATGTCGCTGAGAGAGTAACCGGTAGTGGAGGCGGCGGCATTGGCGCGGTTGCGCAGCATATTGATATACTGCGTACCCTGCATGCTCGTAGCAGAACCGTTGAGTCGGGCGTCAGCTTCGGCAGCTATCAGGTAGGCTTCTCCGAGGCGCATCAGCGGGAAGTCGGTATCGGCAAACTTCGATGAGACGGGACTGGTACCGTTGCTGCGCACGTTAGTGAATTTCTGATAGGGGAAGCCATCGCTGAAGCTGTCACCATTTCTCAGTTCATAACTGTGGTTGATGCCGTAGAACAGGGCGCGGTCGTCGTTGGCGGCTGATGCCGTCTGCTCCGGGCTTGCGTAAGGAATGTCAGCCGTTTGGGTGAAGAACTTATTGACGAAGTCCGGCTTGCTTACGTTTCCTGCCCAAACCTGTGTCGTGCCATTGTCACCTTCACCATTCGCAAATGAGCTGGCCACGAGGAAGGTCGTGCCGCCATAGTCGGTGCGCGTGTTGGCGTCGTAGATAGCCGGCAGGATGATTTCCTGTTGTGCGCCGTTGCTGTCGTTGTCACCCATGAACAGGTTGCGGTAGATAGGTGCCAGTTGGAACGTACCACCGTTGATGACGCTCTCTGCATAGCTGCGGGCCTCCTGCCAACGGGCGGTGCCGGTATACACCTCTGAGTTGAGGTAGAGACGGGCCAAGAGCAGGCGTGCGGCTGTCGTCGTGGCGCGTCCGTAGCTGTTGGCAGCGGGCAGGCTGTTGAGACAATCCTGCAGTTCGCTTTCTATATAGTTGAACATCTCCACACGGGTTGGTAACTCGATGTCTCTTGGAGTGGCTTCCCAGACGGGAAGAGGCTGCCGGTCGATGGTGTCGGTCAACAAGGGCACGTTGCCGAAGTGGTCCATCAGATAGTAGTACTGCAGGGCTCTCAGGAAGCGAGCCTCAGCCTGCTTACCCAAGTCGCCGTCATTCTGGTTAGCCAAATAGTTGTTTGCAAGTATGATGCCGTGGTAGAGGCGGGCGTAGAGTCCCATCATCGACTGCGTCTGTGTCGAATTACTCCATGTATTGGTGTTCAGTGCAGGAATGCCTGAGTCCATCCAGACACAGTAGCTCTCGTCGGTGGGCAGTTCCTGCAGATTCCACATAGCGCGAACGAGTGAGGTCTGTGCTGCGTCTATGCTGCCACTCAGGTCGTTGTTTCCGCCATCGGCATTGCCGTCAGTTGTCGTCAGTGCCAGATTATCGTAGAGCCGCGCCAGCAAGGGGTCGTCCTGTCCGTCCTTGGCAGTGAAATAGCCGGGATTAGCCGTACCGCCGTCGATGTGGGCGTAGGTGTGGTCGGTGTGGTTAGCATCGTATGCTGTTCCTGCTCCACCGACAAGAGATGTACAGCCAGAGAACATAGATCCACCATCAGTAACCAAAGCAGTATTCCAATCATCACCCGCAAATATTTTTGTCAGACCAGAACAGCCTTCGAACATACTACCCATGCTCTTCACATTGGCGGTATTGAAGCCACTCAAGTCAAGGCTCGTCAGACCGGAACAGCCACCGAACATACCCCACATGTCCGTCACGTTGTCTGTCTTGAGATATTGGATTCCGAAGATAGCCCCCATGTTCTTACAATCATAGAACCAAAAGCGAGTACTGGTAAGTGTTGTGCAATTGGCGAACGACGGGTCGAACTCGGCAGATGTAATGGATACTGCCTGACTGTGCCAAGGTTGGTAATCTGGATAAGCAAAACTGCCTGCCACGCTCATACCGCCTCGTGCCTCCCTCTGGTCATCGTAATAAAACGTCAACTTGGTGTCGTTATCACTTAGCACGGCATAAGGTTCTGCATTACCATCTGCCGCCCATAACTTCATGGGCATGACGGATGCCAAAATCACTAGTAATAAGGATAATAGTCTTGTTTTCATATCGTTTTATTTTTTAGTTATTCTCTATCACAAATGGAACTTTGTACTATACTCTGCTTGCAAAGATAAACAAAAAAGGTGAAAGCACCAACGCTTTCACTCGTTTATTTCGAAAGCAGTAAGGAAAAGGAGGGGAAACATAGGCTTTCGGCATGGTGCGGAGCCTATATCGACGATGCGAGAAGCCTATATCGACGATGAAGATATAGGATATCTTTGAGGTGAGAAGCCTATACCTTTGATGCAAGAAGTCTATATCGACGATGCGAAAAGCGTATATGTACGAAGAGAATTTAAAAAGAGACTCACCACACTCACCAGAGAGGAGTTAAGAGCTTGGAAATAAGGAAGTTAAGAAAAACACACACTCACCCAATCACTCACCCTAACACTCACCCATCGGGTGAGTATGAAATTTGCGAAGGTGAGTGACTGGGTGAGTGCTTGGGTGAGTGTCAGGGTGAGTGTTTCAATCACAGCAAACCCAGTGTACATCGGCATTTGAGGTCTGTTGGGTGAGTGTGGTGAGTATTTTTTGAAATTTCTATTTATTTCACGATGACTTTCTTGCCATCCTTGATGTATACACCCTTGGGCAGGCCTTCTAGTTTACCATTACGACGAACCAGAAAATACTTGATGACTTTACTCAACATATCATTTCGCCTTGAACACTTCCTCGCCGTCAACGACGGTAGCAACGAGGTTGGCTTGTGCCACCTTCTCAATGTCGTCGTGCAGGAAATCGCTGTCGTACACGGTCATGTTGGCAAGTTTGCCGTACTCGATGGAACCCAGACGGTGCTCCTGATGGAACAGACGAGCCACATTGATGGTCATGGCACGCAGCGACTGTTCGCGAGTAATGGCCTCTTTCAGGTTGCGTGGGGCTGTGGCGCCGCCAGTCAATTCCTTCGGGTAGTCGCGTTTCTCAGCCGCATAAATGCTGAGTTTGATATCCATCATCGGTGAAACGGGATAGTCGGAGTGGAACACCACATTGGCACCTGCGTCATAGAACGACTTGATGGGATAGGCCTCATCAGCCAGTTTCTGACCCATATAAGCCACTTCCTGTTCATAGAGGCCAGGAGCCTTTGCTGTCCACAGTGGCGGAACGGCAGGAACAGAGCCCGTTGCCCCCATGCGGCGGACGTCTTCATCGGTCACGAAGTGCAGGTGAGCCAGCACGTTGCGCTGGTCCAGATTACCGGTAATCTTCTCGGCATCTTCGATACAGCCTAGCATGTAGTGGGTAGCACCGCCGCCCTCGGAGTGAACGTGTACGGACATTCCTTCCTTGTCAGCTTCCACAATCAGCTTCACCATCTTGTCGTGGTCGTTGAAACGTTCATTGCCGTGGTAGCCCGGCTGATCCAGATAGTCCTGGTTCTGCCAACCCGTATGAGCCTCAGTCACACCGTCGAGGAACGCTTTGGCACCGATGATATGGAAATATTCCCCGTTCATCTCAGCACGCTGAGCAGCGATGCGGGCTATCTCTGTCTTTGCATCGGCATTATCAGTCACATACATCCATGCATAGGTGCGCAGCTTCAGCTTGCCTTCTTTCTCAAGCTCATAGTACGCCTGGGGAGCATCCTTGTGGAGCACATTTGCGCCAGCATCGCCAACGGCAGTGAAACCACTGCTGAGGGCCATCTCCTGCCAAGCCAGCAGATATTCCTTGATATCCTCTACGGTTTTGGGAAGCTTTGGTGCAATCTCGAACACGGGACCTTCACAGATATAGCCATCAGGCTCACCGTCCTTATCTACATGTACCAGGTCATAGCCCCATTTCTTAGCGTAGGCAGCATCAATGCCTGCCCATTCCATCGCCTTCGTGTTGAGCAGCATGGAATGTCCACCACCTGTCTGCATGAGCAGCGGCTTGTCGGAGCATATCTCGTCAAGATAGGCCTTGCTGACATATTCCTCATTTTCCACCCATCCTGCGGCTACGTAGAAATCGCGCTGCGGGTTCTTCTCAATGAATGCCTTGATGATGTTACGATACCTTGCATAGTCGGTGGTCATTCCTCCCTCCATCAGGTTCGCTTGTCCGATAGCACGTTCTCCGGCAAAGCTGCCGTGACAGTGGGACTCCATAAAGCCCGGATAGATGTAGTTCTCACCGTAGTCCAGCACCTGTGCATCGGCACTGGCAAGCTTTTTCGCCTCTTCTGCGCTGCCGATATAGGCAAACACGCCGTCCTTTACTAATGCAGCCTTGGCAAAGGGACGCTTCTCATCCATCGTAATAATGTTGCCTAGGATAATAGATTGTTTCATTGATAAATTCATTTGTTTTTAGTTATTGTGCAAAGATACTATTTTTTGTAGAATTATCAGCATGATTGCCTCACTTTTTCGAAGTTTTTTTCGTAATTTTGGCTCTGCCGAAGTTACTTGCACTCGGAAATGAAAAGAAAAGCAGTTTTTCTTTTACATTTCTCTCGTTTTTCGTAACTTTGCAATCGGAAAGAACTACAATTTGATTTATGAGTAATCTGGTTGAAAAGTGGAAGGCGTTTTGTGAGTGGCAGCGACGGCCCTCGCGTATACCACAGATGGTGGAAGATCATCACCGTTGTTGTACCTGTGGACAGGAGTTTCAGGGAAGCTACTGTCCTTGTTGCGGTCAGTCTGCCAGGATTGGACGATACTCGTTCAAAAACGCCCTGCTGCTGTTCCTTGATGTCTGGGGCATGGGCAATCGTGGCATGTTCCGCACGCTGCGCGACTTGATTCTGCGCCCAGGCTACTTGATTCGCGACTATATCTCAGGCATGCAGATGGCCTATTTCCCACCATTCAAGTTGCTGTTCCTGTTGACGGCCCTCTTGCTGATTGTGGACTCCGGAGTCAATCTGAAGGGCAAGAACTATCTTGCAAACTACCACGAGAAAACGGTTACTATTGACAACGCTCATACGGAGAAGAGCAAAAAGAAAGAGACAACCAGAATGGAACAATGGGACAAGGCAGCTGATTTTTTCATTGTCAAGGTTCGTGGGTTTAGGGAAGACAAGCCCGCGTTCTTCTGGCTGTCGCTGCTGTTTATATTTTCACTTCCTCTTTATCTTTTCTTCCGCAAGAGTCCCGACATCCCCGACCTGCGCTATTCAGAACTGCTCATAGCGCTGGTATATACCTGGGGGATGCAGGAAATTTATGAGATTGTACTCACGTTCTTTGGTGTCTATGAAGACAATGTTTCCGAAGTAGCCTATCTCTTGTCCATCATACCAATGAAGCAACTCTCTGGCTTCAAGTGGTGGAGAACCAGTCTTTACGTGATTCTTTCCTATATGGCAGCCTTAGCCATATTGTTCGCCACATTGTTGGCAGGTATCGAAATTCTAATTATTCTGGAAGCATTGTAAAAACCAGTCTATATTGTCTCTATCCCTGTTTTTGATCATCATGAGCACTCATGTTCTTGATAAACAAGTTGACAAGATGCTTCGTAATAAAGGTGTGCCTGACGGCATGGCGCGCCCTACTTGCTAATGATCTCTTGTCGCCGGACGGCTCAGTCGCCTTCGCCTCTGCTGCTGCCACTTGCTGCTCGCGCTGGTCTATCTTAGCACGCAAGCTCGCTGGAGCGTGATTGTAAAGGAACGTATAACACGGCCCCGCAGCCTTCATAATATAAGGTGTGAGGAAGGTGGTCACCACACTGGCTGCCACGATGATAGGATAGACAATAGGATTGAGCACTCCCAAGCTGGTACCCAGTGAAGCGATGATGAACGAGAACTCGCCAATCTGGACGAATGAGAAGCTGGTCAACATCGAGTCGCGCATGGTCTGACCGCCCCACCAGCAACCCAAGGTGCCAAAGAGAATCATTCCGACAATGATGACCAGGCTTACCCAGACGATGCTGATCCAATATTCCGTCAATGAAGCCGGATTAATCAGCATACCCACAGAGATGAAGAAGATAGCAGCAAAGACATTTTTCAGCGGTGTCATCAGTTTTTCGATACGGTGCGACTCCATGGTCTCGGCAAGGATTGATCCCATCACGAAAGCGCCGAGAGCACTGCTGAACCCTGCTTCCTCAGCCGTCAGCACCATACCCAGGCACAGACCCAGGGCGAGGATGATCAGCGTCTCGTCATTCAAGTGTTTCTTCACCATGCGTATCAGTGTCGGGATAATCAGTATTCCGCAGACGAACCATCCCACGAGCGTAATGGCCAGATCAAAGACCTTGCTGGCCAGTTCGGCACCCTCGAACTGATGACGGATGGCAATGCTGGAGAGCAATACCATCAGCACCACAGCCACCACATCCTCCACGATAAGGATGCTGGTTGCTCCCTTGACGAAGCGCTCCTTGCTCAAACCAGCCTCGTCAATGGCCTTCATCACGATAGTGGTACTCGACATACAAAGCATGCCCGCCAGAAACAGCGAGTTGACCATGTCAAAGTTAGCATCCCATCCCACGAGGTAGCCAAAGAGCATCATACCACCGATGATGGTCAACGCACCTATTGCTGCCACCTTACCGCTGCTGATGAGGTTCTTCAGGCGGAACTCCAGACCGATGCAGAACAACACAAACAGTACGCCGATGTCGCCCCATGCCTTCACATTGTCTGCATTCACAAAGGTCTTGCCAAACAAGTGCGGACCAACCAAGACACCTGCCACAATATAACCCAGCACTACTGGCTGCTTTAGCAACTTAAACAGAATACTGACTACAGCTGCTGTAATCATCAAAATATATAAATCTTGTACCATAGCATTACTGCTCCAAGTTATACTTCAATAGTAACTCTTTGAAAGCTTGTGCTTCAGGAGACTCTTTCATGTCTTTTTCAGCTCCAAGCATCCGTGCCGTCGCATGATCTCTCAGTTCAAAGAACCTTTGTGCCTGAGGCGTCCAATACAAGTACTCGTATGCGTGGGGAACTCCGGGCTCTACATAGAGCTCTGTGAAAATACCAGCCTCCATAAGCTTCTGAGCATAGCTCATGTCTTCGTCGCAGAAAAGATCGAGGCTGCCGACAATCATGAAGGTCTCGGGCAGTCCTTTCAGCTGCTCGATGGTTGCCACTGCCGGTGAGAAATATATCATTTCCTCGTCGGTAAGCTCCTTTTCCTGGCCTTCAAGGAGTTTTCCCCATCCAAAGACGTTGTTCTCCTTTGTCCAGACACAATGCCCGGCATATTCATTCTTATAAATATCCTTTTCACCGCCGGTACGGTAGTCAAGCATAGGATAGATGAGTACCTGGCCCTTCAGAGGAACCATTCCTTTGTCCTTGTTATAAAGAGCCAGACGCGCGGCCAGTCCACCACCGGCGCTCTCTCCCTCAATGACAAAATTATCGGGATCCACATTTAGTTCAGCCGCATGCTCGTATGCATAAAGAAGTCCTGCATATACTTGCTGAAGCTCCATGGGATATTTGTAAGCGGGATCCAGCGAGAGTGTATAGTCAGGAGCTATCACCGTGGCACCGCACCCGTCTGCTACGCCCTGTATCTTTTCCTGATCCATGCTGACATTGCCAAAATGATAGCCGCCGCCGTGAATGAAATAGACAAGCGGCTTCGTCTCACCCTCTTTGTAATTTGCTGGGCGGAAGACATACATGTTTATCTTCTCATTCCCTACAGCAATGGTCAGTTTCTTAGCGTTCTGGGGCTCTTTTCCCTCTACGGCCAAATCGACATTTGAGGTCCCCACAGGTACCGTGATGCCATCAATCAGTTCATATCCTTTTGCAAGGAGATTTGTGCTTTTTGTTTTCATAATCATTACTTAATTCATTTTCTTTCCACAGATATACACTTCGCTCGGCATGTTGTGGCTGAAGCCTTCATGCTCTGCCGTGAGCAGGTCGTTGTCAAATACCAGGAAGTCTGCGTCCTTGCCGACCTCGATAGAACCCTTGGAGGCTTCGATGCCGAGCTGCTTGGCGCCGTTGATGGTGTATCCTAACATCATATCCTCAATGCTCATCTTCTCTTTGGGAGAAGGATATTCTGCATCAACTCTGACCCTTTCAGGGGCGCTCGACTTTTCGTTGATATATCGCGTCATGCCGATTTCCATACCAAGATAAGGGCTCCAGGTCAGGAAATCACCATAGATGATGTTATCGCTTGAGAAAGTCACATTGGCGCCGGTGTTCCACATCGTCTTGCTGCGGTACATCTTGTTCGCACGCTCCTCGCCCAGCAGACTGCGCCATATCTCGGATGGATTGCCGCCCGTACATCCGGCATGCCACCAAGGCGTGTAGTTGGCTGTAACGCCCAGCTTGGCAAAGCGGTCCATATCAGCGTCATCCTGGATTTCCAGATGCGCACAGGTCACCTTCACGCGGAAATCGTCGCCCAGTTCCTTCTTGGCCAGCTCCACGCCGTCGAGTACCGTGCGGGATGAGCGCTCGCCTACGGTATGTGCATGGAAGTCCAGTCCTTCCTCGTTGAGCAGCTTCATCACCTCTGCCATCTCCTCCTTACTGTAGGTCGTACCACCTCTCTTGTTGGTATCTACGTATGGCGTCACTTGGGCAGCCGTCTCGATTCTCAAGGTACCGTCCATGAATACCTTAAAGGTATGGACATTCAGGTGCTCGCTGTCGAACTTCTGGCGGAAACGCTTCACGTCCTCCACCACTTCCTTCGTCTTCTGGGGATTGGTGAGCGCGATACTTCCGTCGATATAAACCGGCAACTTGCCCTGCTTGTCCAGCTCGTACAGACGCTCATAGATGCGCTCGTGAAGTGCCTCGCCCTCAGGAAAACCTGCGTCGAAGACAACGGTCACGCCAGCCTTTACCGAATAGTCTATCCAGCGCAAAAGCTCTGCATCGATCTGCTCATCTGTTACTTCCAAATCATCGAAGAGCATGTGCCAACCCGACGACTCGAATGCGTTTCCAGTCACATGGCCGTCTTTACGTACATAATAACTGAGTTCGGGCACACGGTCGGGTGTTTCGTCGGTAATGCCGTGCCTGTCAAGTACCTTGGAGTTCACCCAGACGCTATGGCCTTCGCCCTCTAGAATCAGGAGCTCGGCATCGGGGCAGATGGCATCGAGGTCTTCCTTGACGATGTCATCCCCATTCAGGTATTTACGCTCTAAGATAAACCTGTGACGCTTCAAACCCGGATTGTTCTTGATGCTTGCCGCCATAAAGTCCAGGGCCTCCTTTTTACTGGAGCAGAAGATGTATTCCCCCGGATCCATATAGGCGAATCCGATGCTGGTGGTCACATGCACATGGCTGTCAATGATGCCTGGCATGATGAACTTGCCACCAAGGTCGGTCACCTCTCCCTCGTATGCTGAGAGTCCGGCCTCGTCGCCTACATAGATAAACTTGCCGTCCTTCACTACCAGGGCGGTCGCCTGAAGATTGTCCTTGTTAGCAGTGAAAATCTTCGCGTTCTTAAAAATCTGATTGTTCATAATTTGTTTTTAGTTATTGTGCAAAGATACAACATTTTGTGGAATTATCAGCATGACTGCCCCACTTTTTTTTATCTTCTATTTATTTCTGGCTTCTGCCGATGGTGTCAGGAAGACGGAGCAGCTCTGTGGATAGTGTGAAAAGGAAAGAGGCAGTGTGACACTGCCTCTTTCTTTTATTTAATCTACATAATCTGGGTCGAAGTGACTATGGTATTCGATGCACAACTTTTTATAGTATTCGCGCGTAGCTTCGCTGGTGGTGTCTGCGCGGATGATTTCATAGTAGAAATGGGAAAGGCCTGGCTCTACCCCACTCTCTGTATGGATGACGTTGTAGAGCGAGTCGCCCAGCACCGGTCGGCAGATGTCCTCGGGATTGGCTGCATAGTAATTACGGTAGCTCTTGACCTGTATCTCGGTATAGAGGTACTGGAACTTCAGATTGAAGAGGTCGCCCCAATAGCCTCGGTCGCTGGTCTGGTGCTTGTAACGTCCGAAGATGCCGCGCTCAGTGGCCGTCGCTGTCACGTCGTCGATGACTTTGCGTATCGAATCGTACTCGCAGAGAACGGTGGTGCGTGCCAAATCCTTCAGTTCGAAGGGGCTGGAATTATCGGTAATGCACTTGCGTTCGGTACTCTCACGGGTCTTGTAGTTAAGGGGCGTGGTCTTTCCCTTGTGGCGTGCAGCCACCTCTTCGGCAAGCGTTTGTGTAGGCGGACCATAGACTTGCGCCCAACTTAAGGCCTGATCCAGTTCATACTGGAATTCCGTTACTGTTGATTCACCGGTGGGATTGTCGGCGCGATCACAAGAGATAAACGAGATGCCGCAAACGAGGATGGCGGCCAGCATCCATACTTGGATGGTCTTCATTGCTTTCATCTTCATCACTATTGGGCTTTTTCAGGTTCCGGTCCGTCGAGCGATGGAAGCGTAGGAATTTCCTCCTGGACTCTGCGTGGAGCTGATGCAGCAGCATCGGCTGAATAGATCTTGGTGACGTCGCCTCTAGCATTGGTCACATTTACTGAAACGGTAACGGTGCCTACCTTACCCGTAAAGATGCCGGGGAAAGCACTGTATTCGCCTGGACCTACGTCATAAAGGGCGTCAGAGCCCATCGTAGCTTCAATTTCACCACCACTGAGGGTAATGTTACCACACGTAGGATAGTTCACGGCATCCCAATCGTGTCTGATGCCAGTACCGATACCAGCGCCATAGACACCGCTGCACCATGCCTTTACCTTTCCACCGGTAATGGTGATATTGCCACAGATGTTGGCAATGTCGCTATACTGATAGCCTGTGCCTATACCCGCAGCATTGGAACCGCCACGTGCTTCCACGGTACCGCCATTAATGGTGATGTTGCCACAAACAGAGGCTTTATTATGCGAGGTACCACCTCCGATGCCAGCAGCATTCGCCCCGCCATTGGCATAAACCTTACCGCCATGGATGGTGATGTCGCCACAGGTTGTCGGCTTATTATATGACAAGCCACAACCTATACCAGCACCCATATATCCACCATTGGCATGTATCTCGCCGCCATGGATGGTGATGTTGCCACAAGTACCACCGTCGCCAGCACCGATGGCAACGCTGTGACTACCGGCATTCAGCTGATAGTAACCCTCCTCAATGACGATATCGCCGCAAGTGCCCAGTCTATCGGTACCAATAACTGCCGCCTGCTGACTATTGACAGCATCAACGGTAAATGAGCCCTTACCCCTCAAGGTCAGTGTGGTACCAGCAGGACCGGCCTTCAAATCGGCCTTCCAATGGTTGTCACCCTGCCAAGCAGTGTTGTTCGAATTCTCAGCCAATATGATCGTGGCATCGCCTTGACAAGCAATGGGATTATAACCGCCAGGGTTCTGGTAGCAATGGACGTCAGAGAACACAACGGTAGCGCCTGCAGCAATGGTTAGGGGATAGTACATAGCGCCCGTCAGCACATCGCCATCCTGTGCCGTGTAGGCAGCTCCGATAGCTTCAAGGTTGGTCTTTGCCTTGGTGGTTACCAAGCAGGAGGCCGACTGCTCACCGCCAACAGTGACGGTAATCGTAGCCTGACCCTCAGCAACGGCGGTTACCTTACCATTCTGGTCAACGGTAGCAATGCTATTGTTGCTGGAGGTCCATACAGCGCTCAGTCCTGTTGTGCCAGCGTCGTAAATGTCAAGCGTCTCGTAGTCGCCAACACCAATCAGCGTACTGGTGGTCTGTGGGTTGAACGAAACGACCTTCACTTCGTAAGAAGCACTGCCAGCCAGATAATACTCATTGGCTGGTGCACTTGCCGTGATAAGAGTTGTACCTACGGACATGGCGGTAACCTTACCCGTAGCAGGGTCGACGGTTGCCACACTAGGATTACTTGACGAGTACTCCAAGCCATCGGTATTAATCGTTTCGCCAACACGGGTCATCTGGTCGCCAAGACGCAGAACTACCGTGGTCTGGTTAATCTTTACATAGCTACCTACAGGGTTGTCGAGACTAGCCATAAACTCTTTACAACTGGTCGTGAACAGGGCTGCGAGCAACAGGGCTCCCCCCACTAAGAGATTGATTTTTTTCATTTTTGTTTTTATCAATTTAGTTATTATTTACTTGTTCTCTTGGATTCCGTTACGAAACAGGCCACGATGCCATAGGTGATGGTGGGGCGTATCCATATTTCGGTCAGCAGGAAATCGGTATATTGGTCTTGGGGTTCAAGATAGATGTCGAGGTTGTAGAGTGATGCAATGATCACGTCGATGATGAAGATGGTCCACAGGTTGAACTTCGAATAGGTTTTCCACTCCTTACGGGCATAGAAGTAAGTGAGCGTAATGAGGAGATACACTGAGAAGAAGAGGCACACCAAGTGGATAGAGTAATAAGCCAATGGGGGCAGGAATAGGATGTCGCGCAACAGTATCGTCATACCCACACACACCGACGTCCAGTAGTTGAACTGCTCGGAGGTGATGCGTATGTTGAAGAAGTACATCCACATCATCACCAGACAGGCGATGTAGAATAGGTTAAGCACCAGTTCGGGCCACGTTTCTTTCAGGCCGAAATGAAATACACCATAAATCATGATGCCCACAGAGAGTGCAGCGGCAACGGCAGTAATGCAGATGTCGAATACTTTGGCTTTCTTCTTAAATCTTGTCTCCATATATTTTATTCTAATTTAAAGCGTGGAAGGGACGGACACTGAGACCATCTGTTTCATAGCCGGTTTGAATACTAATATTACTTTCAGCCTGACCGAATTGGAGACTATATGCTGTAGTACCACTAACAATCTCATCTGTACTCCAATAATAGCCAATGATGGAAACATTATAATAGTCACTTGGAACATTATCACCATCATCAAGTCCTGCTGCCGGAAGGAAGATCGAATTACTTCCAATGGTAAACGTACGGCCATTCACACCATAGGGGGCGCCCCATGTATTCGGCTTAGCGGCCAGGGCCTCAAGCTCAGCCCGTGCAGGAACATACCAATCTTTAAATCCTGCAAGCCCTGACGCACGGTTTTCAAAGGTATAATATGTGCCGTAGTCTTCAAGGTATTTTGCTCCCACATTCTTCAGGGCGACGGCTTTTTTCGTACCACTGAAGTCAACGACGATAGCGGGGAGCCCGTCAAGCATGCCAATAGCACCTTCAGTTGTGCTAGTGAGTGCTGGCAACGAAGTCAATGCTATCTCGACTGTGTAGATCCTGCCATCAGTTAGTTTGGCATTTTTCGTCGCGGTGTACCAATTGCCATCTTCATCTTGGATAGTGAAGGAATAAGCCTGCTTTAGATTAGAGTTGCTGCGCAGGGCGACATAGACATTAGTAGATGGGGAGGTGAGGGCGCCAGTAACCGCTCCTATCGTCGGCTCACCATCCCCTACGATACTTTGCACCAAACCGGCAGCTGTAATGTGGAAGTTCTTCACTTTGACGGGGAATGTGAACTTGGTGATGGACTGTTTTGGCGCGAAATTTACTGGGCTTGGTGTAAATGTCAGTGGGTCGGTAGAACTTACCGTGATAGTTCCCTTTGCAAAGTGCTGATGGGCAGCGATGCCATCCAGTGTTCCATCCTGACCATCGTATTTGGCCGTTGCACTAAGGTAGTACAGCGACAGAACATCGTTGACATTGATGCTCCCTGTTATTGTTCCTGACAGCGTAGTGCTCGGTCCATCGGCCTGAGCAGTTAGAGTGCCAACAGAATTTCCACTGGCATTCACCACCTCAACTATATCACCCTTGGTAAAGCTAGCATTAATATTACTGCCACTTTCACTCAACGCACGGGTTTCTGCGTCGCCCATAAAAGCTGTGAGGGTAACGTTATAGAAACGAGGGGCATCAGCGCTCTCATCGATATTGCTTGAACATGCGGTGAAGGCCAGCACAGCCAACATGCCGCAAAGACTCTTGATTGTTTTCACTTTCATCACTTTATTCCTCCCAGCCTTCACCACCCGTATTTCCTTGATACTGGTATCCCTCCAGCGTAGCACTACTCTGCAGTAGGGAACTGCTTTTGCGCAGTTCCACTACTTGGAGGGTGGGTTTAATATATTCTTTTTTGTTTCCCATATCGACTTATCTCTTGAAAATCTTACGACCGTTCTTGATGATGATGCCACGATAGCTGTCGTCCACTTTCTGGCCTTGCAGGTTATAGACATTATCCGTCTTACCTCTTACATCATCCGTCTTATCTGTTACATCTTCTACGCCCGTAGGCTCATCCTTTGAACGGTCGTAGACTATGATTCCAATGCGGTCGTTAGTCAACGGCAGGTTCTCGAAGGTCGTGGCATCATAAGCCGTGAAGCAGTAGCTCATAGGTTGCATGGACACACCACCGGTAGCACCCACGCGATAGAAGTAGCTACTGTTGGCTGACTCGCCGAATATCAATGCTCCATACTCATTCAGCAGGTTATCAGACTCCGGCAGAGCCATCTGCCATACATCGTAGCGACCTGCGAAGGTGGAACACCAATAGTGCATCTCTTCAAAGATCTCTTCGGCATCATTATCAGAGACTTTAGTCAGCGCTTCCTCCAGTTTTTCGGCCATATCCGGGGTCACTAACGGCGTGGCACCTTCATGCTTGGCACGTACCAACAATGGAGCAGCAAAAGGTATCGCCATGCCCTCTTCAGCCGGCTCATAGATGACCGTTACCGCAAAGCGATCGTCAGCTGCCTCATCATAGATATCACTGAGGAACAGAATATCATAGTCGGCAAGCATCTCGGCCGTGACGACCTGATCGGGAGCGGGTTCAAGGACGATGGGTTGCCATCCTTGCTCAATCAGCTCAGAGAAGGCACCGCGGTGGGCTGCACGTCTTTGGGCAATAGCCTGCTGGGCTGCACCACCCTTCTTTCTCTGCTTACGTGCCCAGTCGGTTTGCTCATATTCTTCGAGGTTGCCCGTAGCCTTATCAGCGTATTGCAAGTAGTAGCGGAAGGGACCTACTCCCGTTTTGCCGTCGCTGAGAACGAAGTCGTCCTTGTCGTTGTTCCAGATGTACATCAGTTCCTTCTTAGCCTTGTCGGCAGCTATGAAGCCGTAGTTAACCATGATACGTGCAATATCCTTCGTGCTTGCCATCGATGCAGCAACACCATCCTTTGGTATCTTGATAGTCATGGGCTTCGTGTGTCCATCCTTGACAAGCTTCATGGCGAAGTTGTATTCAGACTCATTGGGTGCACGGAAAGCCAACGGCTCATTGGCTACTACCTGATAGGTGTCAGCGCTGGTAATCTGCTTCATCAGAATGTTACCCGTGACGTCCTTCTCGAAGCGGTAGAATTCAACACCTCCTTGGAACATACTTGCATCCATCGTATAGTCGAAGGGCAGCACCCAAGGCTCGTAGGCATTGTTGGTGCCTCGACGCTTGTAGGTGATATCGTCTACCGACACTTCTGCCGGACAAATAAGTGTTTGACCGTCGGTGATGGTCAGCGATGAAAGATGTCCGCCAACGACACTGATGATATTGGTGCCTACGGCCATTTTCGATTCCACCACGTCAAGGATGCCCTTGGCATAGACAGGATAATCCGCCTTTACATTCTTGGCGCTGTCAGCCTGGGCAGCATACAAAGTTAGGTCGGTGGGATCAACCCAAGTCCAGTAGTCCACAACCGCTCCCTCCTTATTGCTGATAGGATATACTTTGCCCATGCTCTTATCCATCAGAATGAGGCTACCCGTAGCAGAGCAATGGTCAACGACGCCACTTCCCTCCATATGCACAGCTATGCCGGCAATGCTGTTTTGATATGTGTAACGTGCGTTATTGTCCAATCCAATCTTACGGATGGTTCCGTTGAAGTGGCAGTCACTTATCGTGCCGTAGTTGATGTAGGCTATACCGCCACATGCTTTCGTTGTGACCACGTCAGCCTTCACTTGCAGATGCTTCACCGAAGCCCCATAATTGATATATTTAAAGAGGCCCCAGCAGGCGGTCTTGCTGGTGTAAGTGATGGTGTGTCCGCCTCCGTCAAAGTTTCCATTGAGCGTGATGTTGCCGTCCCATTCACCCAGGTCAATGTCCTGATTCAGACGGATATCACCCACCTTATTCTTAACAGCCAGCAAATCTTCCCTGCTATTAATCTCATATTGAGGCTTCAACACCTTGACAGTGAGGTCAAGACCCTTATATCCATCATAATTCGAAGAAGTCTTGAAGTAGAGAGTCATCACGCTGCCGCTACTGGTCAGTGTACCTATGTCGTAAGGCTTGCCCTTCTCGCGGCTATAGAAACGGACCTCATTGCTTTGGTTGTGCAGTCTCATATCGTTCGGCATATCATCCGAATAAGGGCGGTCATAGGCACAGAGATAATCGTCAATAAAAATAGACCAGCCTTCTTTTGTCGTCACAGTTCCCGTCAGTTGCAGTCTGCACCCTTCGGGAGCAAACAGTGTCACATAGCGTTTGCCTGAATTATAAGGACCGTCCTTACCACCGTTGTCATAGACCTTGATGGAAGTAAAATCCACAGGGATGTGCTGCCAGATTATCCCGTTGGGGTCTTGCGGCATATTGATAGAGTTGTCATATTGTGCGTAGAGCGTGAGCTCCTCGTTGTATAACATCGTCGCATCCTTTGGATAGGTTGTTCCACTGCCATCGACTTTGGTGCTCCATTCTTTAAACGGGAAATGGACATTCTGAGGAGTATATTTGTCCAACTTGATCAGGCTGCCCTTCAAGACATTAATAACTTTTTTATTGCCCTTCACTAGATCCTGCAATATCAAATCTAATAAGGAGCGCGTATTGTCATTGGTGTATTGATTGTTGAAACCATAGACGATTGGAGCGGATGAGTACAGAATCGGCTGGTTGCCGGTTCCGATGGTCTGTCGCCAGATGATGCTGTCGCGGTATGTGCTGTTAAGAAGATAGCATATCTCACCGCTGGCCAACCTGTAGTTGTTCACGCCAGTCTCACAGTCTATCTGTGCACCCTTGCCTTCACCGCTTACCAGTGCTTTCGCATCAGTATAGCAACGGTTTAAGGTAGCATCCTTAGTCATATCACTACAGATAGCTCCCGTTCTGCTAGCCTTGAGCGTGTTGTTAAGCGCCAAGCAGTTTTTAACGGCAGCATGATCGAACATATCGGCAACAACAGCTCCCGCAACACTGGCTACGTTGCTGGTCACTGTGCAATTCTTGACGTAGCAGTTGGTGATTTCACCATTGCCATTCAAACGTCCGGCAATAGCACCGATGCGGGCATTGTCATTTACACCTTCTACGGTCATGTTCTCCACGCCAAGTCGGGTAATGGTACCGGTAACGACAGGGAATATACCTACTGCCAAGTTCTGGGCTGTAGATTGTATCTTACCATTGCTGATGATGTAACCGCAACCGTCATAGTGGCCATTAAAGCTCTGTATGCTGGCAGCAATCGGGGTAAAGAGCGCACCCTCCATGTCGATGCTGTCGCACTGCTGGACGTAGATTTTGCTGTCGCCGGTCATGCGGATATATTGATCGACCGCATTCAGGTCGTCAACACTGGCCACCAGGAAGGGCTCTTCCTTGGTGCCTTTTCCTTCCAGATTTGTGATGGCCGGCGGTAAGACGGTAACCAGAAGGTCTAATCCCTGATAGCAGTTTTCAGCGTTGGACACAAACTCAATCGTCATCTCGTTATCCGAGCTAATGAGTTTGCCAATATCGTACTTTTCACCATTATTTATCTTGCTGAAGAAGACACTTTCGCCTTTCTCATTGGTCAGCTTCTTGGTCTTCGTATAATCGCCGTCATACACCGTCATATAGTCGCGAGGTTTGCCGTCGCTGCCAGGAGCCTCCGTGGCAACGGTTCCGCTGAGACGTAAGAGACAGCCTGCAGGAGCCTTCAGCGTGACTTTTCCATTGCAGTTGGGACTATAAGGATTCTGGGAACCACCGTCGTCATAGACTCTGTAGCTAGCTTCCTGTTCAAGTATCTCGACTTTTGCCTTGCCGTCAGCAGGCATGTTGGCGGGTAACTTGAAATCCCACATAGCATAGAGGGTGAGGGAATTTCCGGTAGGCAACACCTCTCCATCGGAGGGATAGAAAGTTCCTTTTCGGTCCTTCTGGGTGTTCCATCCTGTAAAATCATAACCCGAACGCTCCAAGGGGTAAGGTTTGATCGAGAAGCTTGGCACGTAGTATCTTTCGTCGGCCTTGTAAATCTCGAACTGCTTTACACTCGGACCACCACTATAGTTAGGATCGAGCGTGAGCAGTACCTGGTAAGGGTATTCGTTGGTATTGATATACTGCACCTGATAGTCGTTGGTACGACGGTAAACCGGCTTGTGGCTGGGGTTGGGCACAGGCCAGCCGTCTGTACGTATGGTCTGGCGCCAAACCGGACTGTTATCCCTAGAGCCACTGATGAGCCAGCAAACCTCACCATTCATGAAGCAGGATTCAGCAATGTTCCTTCCGCTGTGGACAATGTTCTTGGCACCGCTCTGATTTTCGGCACTCAGGGACGGACCGTCCGTGAAGACAAGGTCTGCCTGGGCGTTGCTACCTATGTTGCCCACAATGTAGCCATAGCGCTTCTGGCCGTCTTCTTGTCCGATGACGGTATTCTTGTAGCCATAGCTGGTCTCGATGCGCGAATCGTCCGTCTGCTCGCCCACCAAGGCACCTACGACAACTTCCGGAATGCTATTGAAGTCGATGGTACAGCCTTTGGCAAAGCAGTTGAGCAATTTTCCGCTGCCACTCAGACGTCCGGCAAGCGCGCCCACCCTATTGATACGGCCGATGGCCGTGAAGGTGCTGTTCTCGATGCCGAGACGCTCCACCGTACCGATGATGTTGTTGAAGAGTCCCAGAGATTCGTCATTGACCATTAACAATTGATCCTTGTTAAATTCGACATTACGGATGACATAACCGTTTCCATCGTAGTGGCCTTCAAAGCCATTGGTACCGCTTCCGATGGGGAGCATCTGCTTGTCCTTCATGTCGATGTCGGCAGTCTGCAGCACATAGAAATTGCTTAGCTGCCTGGTTCCGATGTATAAGACGAGATCTTGCAAATCTTCTGGTTTACCTATCAAGAATGGCTTAGCCTGGGTTCCATCGCCTAACCTGGCTAGGTCAACGCCGTCGTTCGTAAAGTTACCATTTCTTTTCTTGAACACCATGCCATGACCACTCGTCGTCAACACGGGTACCGAGTCGAGCACACTGCCTTTGGTGATGTTCTGGAACCAAACGGGATTAGGATTGACAGTGCTGGTATCATTCAGCTCAAAGGCAATCTCTCCGCTGCCGAGGCTGCCATCATCGAGGGCTAATTTAGAATCAGTGATCTTGGCATAAGAGTCGGAACTTACCAGCGATTCCCCATCGGTGTAACACCGATGTATACGATTGCCGCTCTTGGTATCGCTAGAGATTTGTCCTGTTCTAACGGCAGAGAGCTTGGTTCTATAAACAAGGCAGTTCTTGATGACCGCATTATCGAACATATCGGCAGTAATGCCTCCCACAACACCGCCATTTTTCCCATCGTTATTGATCTCGCATTTATAGACTAAGCAGTTGGAGATTTCTCCATTACCAGTGATACGTGCGGCGATACCGCCTGCCCGCATACCATCTTTCGTGAATTTGACGGTTGTTTTCTCCACGCAGAGACGAGTCACCGTACCAGAAACGACTGCAAAGATGCCTGCTACGCCATTGACGGATATCATACCATTGCGGATAGTATGTCCACCACCATCGTAGTAGCCGGCGAAAGCGTTACCGTCGCCAATAGGTTTCCACGTCTTGCCACTCAGGTCGAAGTCGGCTGTCTGGAGGAAATGAATGCCGGAGCTGTTATTGCCTTCACGACAGTAGTTGCCTATAAACTCCAAATCGGAAATCGTGTTGATAAGGAAGGGCTCTATACTCGTTCCCTTTCCAGTGAGCTTCTTAAAGATAGTACCCGATGGCTGGTTGGTATAATTCGAGCCATTGTAATACACGGGAGCGCTGATGCTGTCGAGCACAGGATAGGCATTGAGAGTGACTCCATTGTCCACGTCCTGACGCCAAGCACCGGCAAAAGCCGTTTTGTCGTTCAACAACCATGTCAGCTCGCCGCTTGACATTTTTGAGTCGCTGACTTTAGTCTGGCAATTAGTTGCTTTGTCGGAATCATATGAGATTTTGATTCCGGTAGTGAAACAGAAATCCACCTTTGCATTATCCCGGATACGACCACTGATGTGACCGGTATGTCCGCCCCAGAGTGAATTTTTGTACGAGTGGCAATGGGTTATTGTGGCAGCATCAGTCAGCTTGCCCACCAGAGCGCCCGCAGTACCATATGTGCCAGCTTGGACGTTATTTTGGTCAGCAAAACAGTCGCGTATCTGACCCGATATCTCTTTTTTGTCATCTGCACAGAGCAGACCGGCAATGACTCCATAGCACTTATTATCACTAAGCCACTGATTAGCAGTGTATACAAGTTTGATGTCCTTGACTCCCAAGTTGTGGATACTGCCCGCCACCTTTCCGAAGATGCCAGCGGGATTGTAATTTTCGGAAATCTCGCCATCGTAGATGACTTTGCCACCACCGTCATAGTCGCCCTCGAAAATATAGGTATGACCAATGGGAACCCACTTTGAATCCCTATGGTTGTTTGACAGCACATCCTTCATTTTGATGTTGCCCTTCTGCTTGAAATAGAGACCACGCGTGGGATGACCGTTGTTCACATAGTCAGCAAGCTGCAACAACAAGCCATCCTCAATGATGAACGGGTCGCCTTTTGTTCCAGAACCCTTCGGGAAAATATCCTTATATTCTTCCCACGTCGCATAGAGATAGAGGGTTCCCTTACCAATCGAGCATTGATCTTTGGCTTTATACCAACTGCCTTTACCGTCTCTCTGGGTATTCCATCGTGACAGATATTGAGTTGGCTTGGTCAACCCCAGTTCCTGACAAGTCGGAATATTGAATCCGATATGAAGACTACCTTCATTCGCAAGAAAGCCGGTTGTTACGGATTCCGGTTTATCGTTGCCATCGAAACTTTTCACCAAACTACATGTGACGAAATATTCGATATTAGCCAGTTTTTCCGTACTTGAACCGCCTACGCCGGCACCATTGCCACCAGGTTTTCTCCATTTGTCTTCTTTACCATCTCTCCATCCATCATTAGCATACGATGCACCTTTGAGATCATTATGATTTTCTGCATCATAAGGGTCGTCCAAGTCATTGCTTGTACCCCTGGAAGCCCAACTTCCATTAGCATTTTGACCGCCATAGCCGCCATAAGAACCTGCCTTACGAAAATCTTTCCAGTCATGGTCAGTGCTACCACCGGAGCCACCACCGCCGCCGCCACCGCCGGGACCACCGGTACCGATGCCTTTGGCACCACCGCCGAAGCCGCCGCCACCGCCGCCGCCACCGCCGGCCATGCTATAATTGTACGAGCCTGTTTGATGATAGAAACCGTCGTTTGCTTTAGGGCCACCGCTACCACCATAGGAGCCTGCGTCACCTCCTACGGCATGCAAGTTGCCGAATTCCTTCGCTACGATAAGGGTACCCATCGGAAGAGCGGTACCACCACTTGAACCAGGTTCACCAGGAACGCCCGCTCCTGTTTTACAACTATAAACAGGTGTTCGTCCGCCCGAGCCACCGTTACCGCCTTTAGCGCCACATGTGCCGATGCCTGCACCGGCACCACCGCCGCCGGCGCCACCGTTACCACCGTTACCACCATAATTACCACTAATACTACCAGTCCAATTTCCGCCCTGACCTTGTGAGCCATTGCAGCCATTGGCTGCATGTCCACCATAGGCTTTCAATTCGCCTTCACCCAGCAGATAGAGCGTAGTGCTTTGGGGGAGATGGATACCCGCGCCGGCACCGGTCTGTCCGGAAGCATTACCACCTTGGGCTGTGAGCGTGACACCCTTGGGGATATAAATATATACCGTAGCGCCGGAACTAATGGTCAGACCACTGCCGGTAGCGCCGTTTTCAAACATGACATCATCATTGACATAGTAACGTCCCGATTGAAGTGTATAGCCGGAACTCTGGCTTTCCTCCAAAAAGGTCCAGCCATCAGCCTGAAACTCTGATGAATTTTGTTTTGTTTTTTTCTTTGGCAAGGCCTTACCGTCGACAAGCTCCCACGTATCGGCTTTGAAGTCGTTCATGATCTTGACTACCTCGGCTTGGTCGTTTATACCTTTATAGTTTTGAGCCCATACTGCATGTCTGGAAACGGTGAAGCTATGTTCATTCGTATTCCAAGACGCTCCACCACCAGATATACAGTAGAACATCCAATGGGCATTGGGGGAACCGGCATCATAGACACGCATTAACCTCCAGCCGCTGCCATTTGTGTTGGCCCATCCGATGATTTCGCCGGCATTAGTATCATTCCAGTTCGAACCCTTAGCGGTCACGCTACCATCGAAACGACAGTCGTTCATATACACATGTGCCACGTTTGAATGAGCGATGATACCTCCGGCATAATAATCGTTTGAGTTCACTTCTGTCGATACCCACACACGGTTGAGGGTAACAGCGGTGCATTTGTTGGTACAATACCCTATTAGTCCGCCTGCGTGACGGCCACTATAGACTTTGCCCGTCACATGCAAGTCCTTGAAGGTTGCATTGTCTACATAGCGGAAAGGAGCAATGTCGGATGCATTATAAAGGCTATTAGCATCCCTGTGATAGTTGACAGTGAGCGTATGTCCATTGCCGTCGAACGTGCCAGAGTAAGCGTTCTGCGTATTCCAGCCTATAACGGCATCGGTGGTGATGTCGGTCTCAAGGCGGGCATCAACTCTACTACCCCCGGCACTTCCCACTGCATCACGGAACGCAATCCAGTCGCTGTTATTACGAATAACATGCACGGGACCAGCCGAGACTTTCTCTATCCATAACGTGCTGCCAAGGCTGAGCAGCATGACCAATGCTAAATATATCTTTTTCATCGCTTCATTACTTTTCGTCCGTTTTGTATAATAATACCCTTATACCCTGCACCGACACGCTGTCCGCTGAGGTTATAGACGGGGCTCTCCTTCTCTCCTTTCTCCTTCTCTCCTTCTTCATTTCTCATTTCATCGATTCCTGTTGCTGAGCCTGATGAGATGAACTGCACGCTCACCCTATCGCCCATCAGCGGAAGGGGTTCGTAGGTATCTTCGTTGAGTACCGTGATGCAATAGCTCATAGGTCCCGTGGTGCGGCTGTCGGCGTTGGTAGCATAGTTGAAGGACTGGTCGAACCAGGTGTCCTCGAACATCATAGCGTCATATTCCGCCAAATCAGCATAGTTCTCAGAGGAAGGCAAAGCCCAGATGTCGAGACGGTTGCCGTAAGAGGCACACCAGTAGTGTGGCATCTCGTCGTCCATGTCTTCAATCTCAGCACCTGTCTTCTCGTCCACCAACGGCTGGGCATCGGAACGCTTGGCTCGTACCAGCAAGGGAAGTGCTGGCGGGAGTTCCATGCTACGGTCGGCCATCCGATAAATGAGTGACACGGCGGCGAGCGGTGCTGACGGCTTTTCGTCAATAACCTCGGCACTGATATCCGTCAGATAAGCCACCTCGTAATAGTCGAGCATACGAATCGTGACGCTCTGCGGTTGACGAGGATCGAGGAAGATGGGCTGCCAGCCGTCGGCCATGGCAGCAGCGAGGCTTCGGTGAGCTGCCATGACGTTACTGCTTGACGACGACGGGTCTTCCTTGTACCACTCTGTCTGCGTGTATTTCTCATGCACCTTATTAATCTTGTTGTAGAACTGCACATAGAAGCGATAGGGCTGGATGTCGGCAGGGTTGCCAGACTCGCCGGAAAGGATATATTTCTGGTTAGCACTATCCCATACATACAGGAGGTCGCCCTTGGCTGTATTACCCGGTATGACATTGTAGGTGGCATAAATATGTCCTTCATCTGTAACCGATGCATACATATCCATGTGTGTATTGTCAGTAGCATGCACGGTGATGCAGCCACTGGAGTGGGTCAGCACGTACTCGCCACCATCACCCTTAACCATCCAAGGCTCATTGGCATGATAGGCGACGGAGGTGGACTTATCGGTAAGCGTCAGCCGCTGGGTAGCCCCCACCTTCGGCATATCATTCACTCTTTCCAGCTTACTATATTCGAAGGGGCCACTGCCGGCAATACCGTCAAAGGCAAATGGAAGCACCCACTGCTCGGTATTGCTCATGACACTGCGCTTATAGACGATCCGCTTGACATTCACATCGCCCGTACAGATGAACGGCTCGCCGTCCATAAGGGTGAGCTTGTCGAGCGTAGTGCCTCTTTGCACACGGATGGTATCACGACCCACTATGACGCGGGGATTGATCTTGTCGAGAATGCCATTTGCAAAGACCGGATAGTCCTTACGTGCAGCCTCGGCAAGAGCCACCTGCTGGCTGTACTCATCCGTCGCCTTGGCACTAACCCAGACGCTGTTTCTGACATTTTCAGAACCCACGTAACACAGAGGATGGCTGTCGATGACTTCCTGATTGCGGGAACTCTTCAGTTCGCCCGTGGCAGAACAGTGGTCAACCACAGCACCTTCCGTTGTCAAGTCACAGACAAGGGCAGCCATGCGCTCCTCTTTCAGCGTCTTCTTTTTCTTTCCAGGAGTCGCCATGATAGATATACGGCCAGAGAAATGACAGTCGCGGATGGTACCCTGGTTCTCCTTGGCTATTCCGCCACAGTCCACTTCTGTTTGCACATTTCCGATAACACGAAGTCCCTGGAGCAATGCGCCCTTACAGATTTTATTGAACAGACCGACGCATCCTGTCGAAGAGCTGTACTTGATGGTATGACCGCCACCGTAGAAGTTGCCAAACAAATCTATTTGCTCTGCCCAGTTGTTCAGTTCTATATCCCTGACAAGGTAGAACGTACCTTCCTGATTGTTGACATCGACAAACTGCTGGGCGGTATAGATGTATCGGCCCGACTCTGTCTGAAAGGTAACCTTGGCATCATGAGCAGGCATGGAGAACGAGAAGGAATAGACGTTGTTCATGTGGTCGGTGAACGGGCAGTTCTGAGCATTGTTGCCGAGGGTATCGGAAACGGTGATGCCGACAAGGTGTTGGTTGCCCTCAACGCGCACAGAGCCCGTGATGACTGCACCGGGAACAGCTGTCTCTTGCGACAGGTTGACCCGATAAACCTCAGCGGGCAACGAGAGCGTGACCGTAAAGGCATCGTTATACCTTTTCTTGATGCTGGCAGCATAGACGGGATAGGTACCAGCCATGTCCTTGGCATCCTGTACGAGTCTGGCTGGATCAGCAAGGGTCACTCCGCTACAGCGCTCCGCCTTTGCGTTGCGGATGTTCTCAATATAGTAATTACCATCAATGGTGCTGCTCCTCTCGTCATTGCAAATCATATACATGCGATTGCAATGAATGTCGAACTGGCCGTTGAATACGTTGTCACGGATGGTTGCCTTCTCTTGCTGACAGGCAATGCCATAGGCCTTCGGTCCGTCTATGGTGGCAACGACGTGACAGTGAGAGATGATACCACCTTGAGGGCCGTTCTTTCCTGCAACACCGCCTGCACAGGCATTCTTCGTCGTATTGGCAATCGTACCGCTTATCTCACAGTCCTCAATGGTACCGGTATTGATTTTGCATATTCCACCAGTGGCGTCTTTGACACCTTTCAAGTTGGCGTTGACATATAAATGACGCACACTACCAGTAACGGAATTAAAGAGACTACGTTTGCCACCATAGGTGATGCTATGACCGTTACCATCGAAATCGCCTGCGAGATTGTATGTTTTACTCCATGCATCGCCCAAAGTAAGGTCGTTGGCGAGAATGAACTCACCATTACTACCGTGGATATCCCCCAACTGTTCCTTAGTAGTGATGGGGACGATATATTCGGGAGACAGCGTGAAGTGGGCGGCTGGCATGATGAAGGAATAGGTTCCACCGCGGGTATTGGCATCCACATTCTCTTCTGTTAAAGTGACCAAACCGGCCGGGAAGGTCTTGATACGCCTTACCTTGCAACCGTCATTGGGAGTCACTGTGAAAGTCACCTTATCGCCCTTTTTCGCAAACTGATTCGACACCGTGAGTTCTCCACCGTAATTACTATCCACAAACACTTGTAATGGTTCTATGGTAGGAGCCACGGTTTCATCTGTGTCATCAAGCTTGGTAAAGTGATAGTAAAACATATTGGCAGCCATGTTAATACTGTCGGGCGACAGACTGATATTACCGTATTTCATCTGATAGACGGCATATCCTTCATCAGCCTGTGCCTTGACCACGATGACATCTTCTTGCAAGGCTTGGACGGTCTCGCCTTCCTCGTATGTATTGGTATTGAACAGCGTCACCTTACCATGTTCATAGTTCTTGACGCTCATTTTGTTCTGCGTACCCGATGCAGTATAGTCGATGGTCACGTCTTGCGATTGCATCTTTAAAATCAGCACGTCTTCGTTCTTGATAGTTTCTGATGCCGTAGGCAGCAACAGACAAAGGTCGTCGAACATCGGACCCTCGTAGCTGCGACTCTTATTCTCATGCTCGCCCTTCGATTCAACAAGGAACTTCAGCGTGTCGGCCTTAATATCCACTTCACCCGTCTTGAGCACGGTTTGCCAGCCTTCTGGCTGATTCGAAAGGTTGGCAACAACCCACTTGGACTCAGAAATATCTTTACCGGTTGCAACGATGCTGGCCTGCGCTTGCTGGGCACTGCATGGATTGATGCTGGCAATGGCTGCAATGCTCAGTTTACCAGCCTTGACATCATCAGCTGTTTTCGAATGATTGGTAATTGCCACACTCTGCGACATGATGTTCTTCACACTGGCATGCCAATACTTATTGCCGACGGAATCGGTAAACGCCCTCATGGGAAGTCCCCAACTGGCGTATTCGTAGGACTCTGTCCAACTTCCCATACCCTCGTCAGCAAAACTGTTCTGCAGCACATTATGGTAAACCTCCTTGGATTCGACATCTCCTGTGACAGTGTGCTTGACACTAAAGCTGTCAGGCATCATAAACACCACGGGGATTTGCTGTCCACTGCGTACCACATTAGGATAGTCGGGAATCATCTCGGGAATATAGGTCTTGACGCGACCGGATTTATTCGTATCTTTGATGTTGATGGAAAGCACCGGCTCAATACCATAAGTGACGGAGACATCCTGCAAGTCAACCTTGAAACGATAAACAACCTCCCATCCGCCGTTGTCTAACCGCTTCGGCTTGCCCACACGCCACGAATTCGAGCAGCCAGTGATGGAAACATTGGCAGGGATATAGCCCTTTTCCGTATTAAAGGTAACATCTACCTCTTCACGTGACTTCGGACTCATATCGCTTACGGTTGCCTTGATGTGATCGAGTTCTTCTTTTATATGAACCGCATAATGGCTCTTGCCAAAGACAGGAGTCACATACACGGTGTCTTCATCGTTGGGCATCCAGACGGTAATCATGGTGTCTGACTTTTGGTAATGGCTCTGATCAACATTCGTAATCTGTACATCCAACAGTTTGTAATCGTGAGCCTTATCAACATCGGTGACCTTTATCTTGAGCGCACGCCCCGGCACATTCCATAGCATATTTTCAGTGGATGATTTCTTAAAACCATATAGCGGCACTAGCTTGCCACCGGTTTGTTGATGAATCACCAGTGTACGCAAGGGGACAAAGGATGCCCACACCTCAACAGGGGCAGCGGGCATCTTGAACCTGTAGCGTTGTTTGCTGGCACGGTCTTCAGGGAAACTGCTTTTATTTTCTGCCTTCTTGGGGTCAGAATATTCACCATTTTCTTTCTTTGCGTAATAATAGACATCCGATGACAAACCATAGCCAGGATCCGGTTCACAAGTAACCATCACAGAGTCGCCTGCATTTACATACTGCTGGTCGCCTATGATAATTTTTCCATTTACCATGGCCCTGGGGGTTACAGGATACTTTTGTGCTGATACACAGACTGAAAAGAGCAACAATAGTGCCGTTAATATGCTGGATGTCTTCATACTAAAATTATCAATTATCAATTATCAATTATCAATTATCAACTATCAACTAGCGTACGCGTAATCAATTCCTCTTAATATACTTCTTACCTTGATAAACATAGATTCCACGTGGAAGACCGCTGAACGGATCCTTCGTATCAGTTGCCATGCGTACCATACGACCATGAATGTCGTAAACATTGGGGTCGATACGATTCTGCATGGACGGCTGTTCCACCGTGGGCACCTGGATGGCCGTGGTCGTCTGCAACAAAGTGATTGGCCAATCGCCTATATATTCATGATAGACCGTTGGACGCACTTCACCTGTTTGCGAATCACCACCGACAGGACCGAAAACCACAGACTGCAGCAGTGCACCTTCGTCATCATAGACGAAATACAAGCCACTGGTCACGTATGTTTTGCCGTTGGTCTTCACTTCCGAACGAATTTCTATAAGATGCTGGTCAGAGGCTCTGATGATGTAGTGTTCAGTGAAAATGCTATCGCTACCGGCAGAACCATGATAGCTGGAAACAACATGAATAGTATTGTTCTGACTGTCATAATACTCATAGTAAATGTCACTATCTATGTCAGGAACAACATCATTGCTGTCATATTCATGACTATACTCCAAACGTTTTTCGCCTGTGATGTAATTATGCGAGAATCCATTGGTAGAGATGGCATTGCCTGCATCGTCATATTTAGTCTCAATGCTCCAGAAAGGTCTCATCACACCATCGACACTCTCTTCATAGAGAATGTTATTCTTCTCATCAAGCGTGATGCACGCCTCGAGCGAATAATCGCCGTTATTAATAATGTATTGGTCGACTCGTTCACCTGTACTGGAATAATAGCCAACGGTTTCTGCGACGGGCGTCACTTTATCGGCTGTGACAAGATCATACTCTATCATTCTGACGTATGCAGAATCGTCTGGGAAGATATAGGACTCAAAGCCCAACATTTTGCCTCCATTGATGGGTTCGTAGAGTTTAGAACCCTCAGGAATACTGCGTGTGATAGCATACAGGCAATTTATACCGGCATACTGGATGGAGTCGTTATGCATGAGTTCCTCAATGGTAGTGATAAACCGGCTAGATGAGTTCGCCTCGTCATCGATGCCGATTTCCTCTATCTCGTTATCCTTCTCGTGAGCGCCGTCATCGCTACCGGAGTCTGACAAAGCAGCACGCCTTGGGACGGCACTATACGTTGTAGGGATGGCTGCATTCGCCTTGGCTTGGATGGTCGTGTTGACAACAGGAATAGGATAGCTATAGTCCTGCGTGAACATGAAGGATGACGACTCGCTTTCCTCTGTCAGCAACTGTAACATACTGTATGACGTCAACTTGTCCATACTGATTTGAGTGAGGCCGGGGCCACTTCCCTGAGTGGAGAAGCAGTGACGCAACGTGGTAGTCGGCAACATATCCATATGACCTTGGTTATTGTTGTCGGCAGCACCGTAACTGTTCATGATATGTCCATTAGGCATGCCACACACCATCGGGTTCCAATTACCAACGCTACTGACATCGGATACCGACCCACAATTCTGGATGCTCACCTGCTGCTCAGCATATCCCACAATGCCTCCGACATAATCTTTGCCTTTCAATGAGCCAAAACTGGCACAATTCAAGATGTCACAATAGGAAGCATATCCCACGATGCCGCCCACACAAGCAGTTCCCTCCATGATGTTACCTGCATCAAAGATGAGGTTGGCAATGACAGCATGTGACAGGAGCGTTCCCTTGGCTACTCCCACAAAGCCCAGACAGTCCATGCTCTGATAGCAGTTGGTAATGCCGCGAATACGGTGACCATTGCCATTAACCACTCCCTGGAACGGATGGTCAGGAGTGCCCAAGGGCATCATGGGCAATGTACTGCTGAACACCAGGTCGGACTTGATGTCAACACCTATGTTACCGGGAATATCGCCTATCGATACCAGCTCGGACAGAACGCGCATCTCACTGGCATCGTTAATTTCGTAAACCGAACCATCGGCATTGCTTTTAGGCTTGTGCAGACCACACGCCTTACACGTGCCATTGGCATCGAAATCATGGGGTTTCAACTGACCTCCGTGAACTGTTTGTGTTCTGGAGCAACGCACACACCTTTGCGTTTTTTCCACATTGCTCATACAGCTGGCTGTCCCTCCGGCAACCGCTTCCATGAGGCATTCCTTATAGGGAGTAGGTATGACAACAATGCTATCCTTGCTGCAAGCACCGCATTTGTAATGAGACTCGCCAGCCTTTCCACAGGTAGGATCCCTATGTTGCGTGAGGTTGAAACGATGAATATGAATGGACAAGTCGTCGATACTTCCTTTATATATGACTTTAGAACCTGTGAAAGACGTTTCTAAAGAAATATCGTGTTTTCCCTCAGGAATACTGATCCCATCAGCTTGAAAACAGACCGTGTTTGTATGGGAATGACTAATAACAGCCTCATCATCGAGCTTCGCAGTGAAAGAAATACTAGCTCCCACAGCATCTCCACCTCCGAACTTAGGGAATACATAGAGTGCAATCTTGAATTTAAGGCATGCAGTTTCCCCCTTTGGAACTGTGACGGAGAATTGCAAACTGTGTTCACTATATTCACCATCTACATGAAAGGAATTATCTCCGGAAATCTTATTTAAGTTTTCCAGTTCTGGTTTGGTGATGATAATACCGTCACTGGTCGTGCCTCCATCCAGGGGGAACTCCAAATCGTCTGCACGGACTGCAGAAAAGTGGAAAAGACTAAACAGTATAAACGTAAAAAGGTAATATTTCTTGCCCATATCTTTCAATTATCAAGTTTCATGTTTCAAGTTTCAATTATCAATGTTCAACGTTACTGCTGCGATGCGGTCTCAGGCAGTACGGCATCGGAGCCACTGCCACAGATAGCCTCGGAGACATTGCCCGAAAGCGTTCCCCCAACGTTGGTACCACAGATACCTCCGGCATAGTCGCGCACGCCACCTACCCACACACTGTTTTCAGTGGTGCAGCCCGATATAGTGCCTTTGTTCAGTCCGCAGATACCACCGAGGTTCTTGCCGGAACCAATGCTATTCATGATCGAGAATACCACACGGCAATTCTTAATCGTTCCTTCGTTGACACCTGCCACGGCACCGATATAGTCCCAGCCGCGCATGTTACATCCTGCCATCGATATGTTTTCCACGGTGGCACCCTTGCCTATGACTCCAAAGAGTCCACGATAGCCAGAGCCAGCAACGGGTTCTTCCGTCTGGAGCATGCTGATGATGTGACCACCACCATCGAAGGTTCCTTCGAATGCCGTGCTGTCGGCAGCACCGATAGGATGCCACGGTCGCACCATAAAGTTATCGGCAATGAGGTCTTTGTCAAGACGGATATGGGTCTTGGGACGACGGTTGTTCACATATTCGGATATCCAGTAGAGGTTGCCGAACGACTTGATTACAAATACGCTGTCATTGGCGCCACGAGGCTCCGTAGCAGGCTGCTCGTAGGGATGGCTACAGTCCGTTTTTCTGCAGATGCCATATTCGTTGTAGTCATGTCCTTTGCCTGGTTCCTCAAACAACGCTTTATGATAACACTCACTGCAGGTATATTCCACAATGATGTGATCGCACCGCTTCTGTTTGACGATGCGACTATAACTATAGTCATGAGGGAATTTCTCGAGGAATCCGCAAGAGTCACAATAAAGGATGTGGCGCGCATCGTCAACGGGGAGTTTCACCTTACCAAATTCAGCATGACCGGAAGGCTCCACCAGGTTACAAAGCAGACAGCGCTTGTTATGGCTTTTCCAGTCGGACGTATAGGTGGACCACTGATGGACGTCAGGTACTTCCTCGCCGCAGTCAAGACATTTCTTATAGTGGTATCTGAATCGCGACGGGTGGTTTTCGTTATATTGTGCCCAATAGTCGTTGTTGCCATAGGACTTTTTAAAGCGGTGTGGCTCTTCCTTAACGAGTCCGCACTGGTCCTTACTACAGGAATGGATATGAGAGTTCTGGTCTTTTGACCGGTATTGAGATTCATGGGTATGCCAGGTATAGAGGAAGTAGCGTCCACCACCGGCATGGGGTCCGCTCCATGTCTGATCGCTGTGCCTGCTGGGCTTGCTGGCATAGACTTGTATCGACTTGAGCACCTTGGTGTTAAAATCGTCTTTGCCTGTGCGGGTGATATAGAGATGTTCCTGCTTAGGATATGCTCCACCATAAATATCATAGTCACGACCATTGAGTCCGCCTTGATATTTATTATCATAATGTGACTTCCTCTCCTGGAAGAAGGGGGCTGGCTCATACAACTTGCCTTCATCATTGAACTTAACACCATACTCGGCTCTTGCCTCCACCTTCACACCAGTGATATATTGAGCGGTGTCGGCAGCTGTCTTATGGACGACAAACACATAGCCACCGCCCCTGCCCTTGCGGAAATCCAATTCTTTATTACCGATACCGTCATAGCCTTGGGCTGAGTCGGCAAGTTCCTTATACTCATTAAGGGCAAAGACCTTGATCTCCGACACCATGCCCTGGGCCCCTGCGGGGCTAACGGGAAATGTGCATTGAGCAATGAGAAATGCGAAATATAGGATAGCCTTTTTCATAGTTCTAATCGTTTCTTTATCAACTACATGAATTTGAAATTGCTTTTACGCACCAGCAATGCCTGGCCAATGGTCTCTTCCGGATAAGGCGTAAGATAGGCTTTTTTAGGTTTCAAAGCGAAAATCCCATACTTGTCGTTATGGTCATTGTGCAGGATATACCGCTTGTAGTCGAAGAACGGGGGTACTTCGTCCTTCTTGATGAAATCTGGGCCGAACACCTCACCAGAGTTATACATAAACTGGATAATCTTGTTGACTTGTCCGGTATGGGCAACCTCATAGCCCACAGGGACATCCTTGAGCAAAGTGCGTACGGTGTTCATCGCCTCTTTCTTGTCGCTGGTGTTGGCCATCACTCCCTGTTGCAGGAAATAAGGACCTACCTTCATGTTGATGACGCAAGTGTCGTTCCACATATAGATGGCCCCACGGCCGACACTGATGTTGGACGTGTAGGACGTGGCGTCGTCGGCTGGTGCTATATCAATCTCACCATTATTATAATAGATTCTATCATCGTAGTTGAGTCGCGTAAGCGGTGTGACATAAGCCTTCGCCTGTTCCTCCTGGCCTTCGAGATACTGCCAAGTAATGGTGAACAGGCTATCGTCGCTGCATCGGCGACCAAGACCCTCGTGACATACCTTACCGCCCAAAGTGGGATAGAACACTGTATATTCGACATTGTGGACATGCTCATTGAGTATCTCACCGATTACCTCATGGTCCACCACAACCTGATTGCTGACGGATTGGGCAGTGAGTTTGAGCTCAGAGACAGGTATCTCGGCATAGACCTTCTTCCTGACGCGTGGCATGACATTGGTCTCATAATCAACATGCTTGCCAACCATCGCGTTGTAGAGCGCGGCAACCTTACGATCCATAATCAGGTCGGCGATAGGTGCCACCTTGATATCTATCAGCTCCACATTATTCTCGTCCTTATCAGCACCGGGGGTGAACTTGATAGACTTGAACCACTCATCCACAATCTTGCTCTTCAGCGCCATGTCATCGCTTTCATGCAGTCCTGACAAGGTGAGGGCGAGGGCACTGTTGCCACCATACGCCTCGATGTGGGTTTCGCGTTGTGTCGAGGTCTTTACCGTCCAGTCTTGTGTCTCCGTACCGTCTTTCTTGCCGACGCAATAGAGGAAGGAGGCTCCTGCCTGTTTATCGACCGTGGTGCGGGAGTCAACCACATGGCGGTTCATCGTTGTACTGAACTTTATCTTGCCACCCAACTTGGCATGATAGATGATATGGGTGCCGTAGGTCTGGAACATATTCTGAATGATACGCATGGCCTCGGTATTATTTTGCTGCTGGAGCGCCTCGGAGGCCAACTGCTGGTAGCGGCGGAATCCCGGAGAAAGGACTTCGGGATGCTGGCGGGCAATATAGTACAGGTCATAAGGCTCCAGATGGCGCGATGCCAGCGTCATACCATCGTGAATGGTGCAGAAGGCAAACTCGTTGCTCACCATGTCGGTCTGGTTGAAGGTCGTAGAGACCTCCGTCTGAAAGAGGACGAAATCGGTCTTTATCGACGCATTGGCTGTAAGCTTCTTGCAGATAGTCATGGCATCCGTGCCACTATACACATGATGGTAGGAGGACGGAGAGATGTCGTCAACGACCGTTGTAGAGCCATGCTCTTGGTCGAACTGCTGAATGACCGACAAGTCGATAACGCGGTCGCGCACCTCGTCGTAGTCGCTGTACTTTCCTGTGCCGTTATAGCCATAGCCCACACCGTAACTGCGATACAGGTCGCCGATGTATGCCTGACGCTGAGCTGCATGCACACGTCTCCAGTGAGCCTCGTCGTAGTCGCCGTAGGCATTCTCAGGATTGTATTCCTCCATAACCGTTGAAAGGTCGTCTTCCCGGGTACAGGAAGTGAATGAAATGAGAAATGAGAAATGAGAAATGAGAAATGCTGCGCATAGCAGTCCCTTCAAAGTCATTCCTGTTTTCACCCTCGTCCGTTTCATATCATTGTTTATGTTCATCATTCTCTAAAAATGTCTTATCGTTATATATATCGGGAAATACTTGAAGTAAGCCTGGTTGGAGTAGTTGAAAGCACTCACATACTCTGGATATTCAAGCAGCAGGTCGGTTCCAGAACCACTCAGTCGCATGATGCGGGCCTGCCCTGCATCGTCTGTGATGATAGGCAATCCCTGGCCATCGTTATGCTGAGGACCGTCAACCGTCTCATTCTGACCGAATGGGATGACGCTGTAGCCGGTTGGCCAGTCCAAACCGAGCATGTTACGACCATCGTATTCATGGCCGTAGAAAATACTCATGCGGTTGCCAAGCATCTTCGTGATACTCTTCGACTGTGCCACAGAGGGCAGATAGCCTTTCAGGTTCAGCGCATTCATCGACCGGCTCACGGCATCAATCCATCGTTTATGTCCATACCTGTCATCTGTATATTCTTTAGCTCGCGCGAAATTGTCGCCTCCGTCCATCAGACAGTAGTTGTATTCTTTATTTCCTTCTTTATACTTATAGAATACTCCGTCATGGTCTTTATAGGTTGACCTGTTGAATTCCTTGAAAGCCGAGTCATTCCTCCAGTATTTCAGGATACTATCGTTATTCAGTACCACCGGTCTTACCGACCAGAACGTGCTGGCCACCTTGGCAAAGTTGGTCGACTGGGCAAGACCTGCGGGTTGTAGGCTGTAGACACTGGTAGCATACGTTTTCAGCTCGCCCTTTGGCGAGGGACAGGGCTGTGGATGAGCATTGTTCCAGTAGATATACACATTCTTCAGCATATGGGTATCTTGATCGAAGAGCTCACGAATCGCTGTGCTGTCGCTTTCGGCAAAGATGCTGTCGGAAGGAATATACAACGATGCAGCACCATCCCAGAGGACACGCCCGGGACGATGGCTCTCATCGCCGACGAACAGTCCGGAGAAAAAGTACGGATTAAAACGATCCTTGTCATCCTTGATGAGTGGATAAACCACGACACAGGTCTTGTCGCTACGGATGGAAGGCACATATTCCTGACAGATGATACATGCTTTGTCGTCTCCCAACGAAACTACTCTTACATCAGGACCGTAATTGCCCTTAACCGCCAGCTGGCCATAGGGAGGCTCATAGGGTTCCTTCATGGGTGCCTCTTTCTTCAGGTACAGTTCATATACCTTGCGCAGTGCCTGACGCGTAGTGAGATCCTCGAACAGTTCATACAACGGCAGGAAACGGCCGCTGACGAAGGATGCATTATAGTTAGCGGGCTCAATGCTGACACTGTTTGCCCAGGCATAATAGTCACCATCGCTGATCTTCACTTCAGCAGCCTTCGTATAATCGAAAGTCTTGTGAAGTGCTTCACCGGTAGCAGCCGAACCACCCTTGACCGTGATCTTTCCATGATACTGAATGGAATGTTGTGACGAGATCGGACCGAGAAGCTGCGGCTTACTGGTATTGACAACCTTTTCGCCAAGGATGAGCTCAGCAACCTGCGTCGTCGCATATACCTTGTCTACGCAGGAGTCGCGGTTGATTTCCATCTGCAACTCGACCATTCCACCGAGATTTGAAGATACCACGAGGTGCGTGCCGTACTTCTGAGAGAATTTAGTGGCATTGTCTTCGTTGATGCCACTCTCTCCGTTCTTGACCAGTTCGGCAAGCTCATGGCGGAATTCTGCATCGAGCACACTTTCTTCACTGCTAAGATCGTCCAGTTTCAGACAGTGCAGCATGCCCGCATCGATGGTATGTGTTGCCATGATGTGCTTGATGAACATATGGGCCCTGTAACAACTCTTCCACTCGCCTCGATAAGTGGTTTTGTTCTTGCGGTAATACATGCCACACCCCACCACATCACCTCCGTTGACGGTGTATTTCGTTTCCTCATGGCCAAGCTCCTCCAGCGTACAACCACTGAAGATGTCCAATGAGGTATAATGGCGACGCTCTGAACTGACAATCGGACCATTCGCCTTCTCGGCTGCATAGAGACGCGACATGTTGATGATGGGCTTCACTGAAAAACTACTGTCGTCCATCACATTGCCGGCAGCATTGTAGGCATATCCCAAGCGCTGCAGTTTTATCTGTTCATCAGAATAGCCTCTCGTCAAACGGGGGTCGATGAACTCATCCTCACTCACATTTGTCAGGTCGTCAGAACAGGAAATGAAGAGTGAAGTGCAAAGTGAAGCGAAAAGGATATATATGTACTTGTTCATATTAGTCATCTTCGTAGCTATGTAATGATTTATCCATATAGTTCTTCAGGATGGTGCGTGTCTTGGGGTCGTAGATAACCTGATAGATAGGCACCAGACGAATGTCGATCAGGGCGGCATCCTGAGGGGTCACCGACGCCTGCCACTTTTTCAGTGTCTCCACGTCTATCGTTCCCTGCTGACCGGTAGTGAATGCCGTCACGAGCGACAACTTACCGCCACGGGCGGTGATATGGCTCTCTGAATTGCGGTTGCACTTCTCAGCAGCATCCTTGTATTCGACATCGACAGAGGCACTGATGGAAATGAATTTGATCTGAACCGTCATTTCAAGCGCCACCTTCACATCGAGCGAAGTAGACACGGAGTCCATATTCGTGACGTTGTAATAGTCGAGCGAGCAACCTAAGACGGAGCGGGTCACGAAGCCGGAACCCACCTCGTCGATGAACTCGCGGCAGATACCGCTGGCAGCATAGGCTGAGGGAGCGGCATGAATCTTTCGGATAAACTTCTGCATCACGTCTGAGAAGCCGGGGGCATAAATCTCACGGAAGATCGGTACCACCTTGGCAATCGAGTCGGCATCAACGCTGGGGAAAGTATTGGCCAACGGAGAAGCAGCAATGGCATCGGTTACCTTTTCACGCAGATTCAGGTAGTTGATGTCGCGCGAGAAGTAACTCTGCTTCAAACGCATCAACGAATAATAGTTCTTCGTAGTTGAGAAGTTCTTCTTGTTGAAGGCCACATCCACATCTACGGAGAACGCTCCGGCATTCACGCCGATACCGATGTCTAACCCCAACGAGTCCTTCAGGGCCTTGGTACTCTCGCTGTAGTAGAACTTCTGCTCGCTGGCTGGGATGTAGTCGTCAACAATATAGGAGGTATTGTACTTCCTTTCCATATCGCGCAGCGTGCGCATGTTAAACACTTCCATATCAGTGCCGACACAATATGACTCGTTGTCCCTGTAGGTATAGCCTGCACCACGAATGGCGCTGATGGCGTCTTCTACTTGCTTCAACTCTTCGGAGGTCGTGGCTCTGGTAAGCCATGATACCGGCGTCGTATTGTTTTCGGTGTTATTGGCAGTCTGCGGTGTCTCAGGAACACTGAGCCCATCGTCGCCACTGCTGCATGATGCCATTGTCAACATGCCCACTGCTACATATATATATAATAAGGTGTACTTCATACCTGACTATTTGTCTATTTCGCGTTCGTACGTAAAATATAGTTCACTCTGTCTTGCACCTCACCGGTGAAGAGGTTTGCAATGGATGCAATCTTCACATCGGTCATGGCGCACATTCTCAGTTGGTCGCTTGCGGGAGTGGGGGCGAAATCAACGCTCTGCATCCACTCCTTGATGCCTTGCGGCGAGGAGGTTTCACCCGCCAGTATCGCTGTCACTGCCTGTACATTACCGCCACGGACGTGGATGTCCAGGCTGTAGCGGTCATGTGAAATCTTCTGGAACTGCTCACTCTGTGCACTGGCTGATGCTTCAGCACCCATGAGAATTCCCACGCTGGCATTGAGCGCCATACCGACACTCATGTTCTCAGAGAGTGACGACTTGTCTATCTGCAACGTAAATTCCAGCACGCCACCCATGAACGAGCGGGCCACGAAGCCCCTACCCCATTTGTTCACGAAGTCGAGAACCATCTGATTGCTCACGTTGGCCTGATTGGTGTTGTAGCCTTCGAGCACCTTCCAGTCGGCATAGAAACCAGGGGCAAACACCATACTGTCGCCCGTTTCCTTGTAGTACATGATGATATTCTTGTACTGCAGGTCACGGCAGTATGCCACTCGCTTGGTGCGCTTCATGGCAAACACCGACTGGCTCTCCTGTACACTTCCCTTGGAGTAGTTACCTGAGACGCTGATGTCAGCCACGATGAAGTTGACGCCAACACTTGCCGACAGCGCCAATTGCTGCGACACGGCACTGCGTGTCTCGGCGGTAATAACCTGTTCCTCACTATAGGGAGTATAATCATCGCTGATGAAGTTCAGCCCCTTGACATACTGGATGGAGTCCAGATAATTGAGGTTGAAGATGTTGAAGGCCACTCCTTCCAGATATTCAGCACCTGTGGCATAGGTATAGCCTACTCCACGCTCGAATCCTGGAGGAGCCAGCAGCCGAGTCTCATAGCCCCCTGGTGCCGGTTCTCCATTGGCATAGAATGCCCCCATGACATTTTTACGGCCAAGGGCAGCTTTCTCTTCATCTGTCAATGGGTCGTCACTGCTACAGGAAAACATTCCAAGCACACCGACCAGAAGGAGGAAACAATATAAACGGTTCGTCTTCATCTCTTATACTCTTTGATTATGAGACATTCTTACTGTCTGAATTTCACATTAAAGTAGCTCGTCAACACATCACGGGCATCCTTATCGGTAATCAACGCATAGATGGGAGCCAGCGTCATGTCGACCATCACGGCTTGGGTATGACGACAACTGTTCTGCCAAGCTGAGACCTGGTCGTCATTCAATGCGCCGCCAGTGACCAGGATACACACCTGGCTCACATCGCCTCCACGCACCTTGACGGTTGCCGTTGTCTTGCTCATGATCTCTTGGCCTACCTTGGAAACGCCAATGTCGAACGAGCCTCTACCACCAACATTCTTATTCTTTATCTTGGTCTGGAAACTGGCCTCGAGGGCTACCTTGACACCCAGCGTATCACGGAGCAACGTACTGTCAACACTGATCTGATAGTCGAGCACGGCACCCATCGCCGACTTACTGATGAAACAAGGGCCTACCTCATCCAGGAACTTGTCGCAAATGTCATACTGCTTTGTCTGATTATCCTTCACAGCAGCTAAGTCCTTGGCAAATCGCTCCTGAAGGGAGAGGAATCCCGGCGACAGCAGTTTCTGCTTTTCTTCACGCGTGGTGGTCTTTTCCAACAGGGCCATGATGTTCATGAAATGAATCTCACGGGTAAACTGAGTGGTCTTCTGGCGCTTGAGGGCGTACTTGTTCTTTGACTTCTCCTGATGACCTGTTCCCACTCCGACAGTGACACTGCCGCTACCACTACCGCCTCCCTTGCTCTTCACCGAAGTGAAGTCCATGCCAGCCGAAGCATTGACGGTAAGGCCTTTGGTGAGGCTTTCCTCACTATCTCCAGTAAAGATTTCCTGCATGGACTGCGGGAATATGGCATCAGTAATCAGCATAACACCCGTAGCACGCTGAATGCTGTCGAGCGTGACCAAGTTGAACAACTGAATCAGCGCTCCGTCGCAATATTCACCTCCAGGCATGTAGCTATAGCCGGCACCCTTGTTGGCAGAGAACACCGTCGAAACGGAGTCCAACGAAGGATTGGTAGACTGGACAATCGACAGGTTATAGTCGCCACCAGCTCGTCTGGTAGCGCCCTGCGTGTTGAGCGTCAGCACATTCTCGCGCATCGTTCCCCAGTTCTCACCCACCTGAACAAGAGCCGTGGTAGGACCCTCGCCTTCCGACGGATAGACATTTGCCAGTCCCTTCGACGTTGTTACAGACCACTTGCCCGGCACGTTGATGTAGGCAGTATACTCCCCATAGGACGCACCTGTGCTTACCAAGCCGTTCGCTGGGGCTCCGAGAATGGAAAGCGGAGCAGTGCTGCTCTCGCCTCCACTCTTCTCATTGCCTATCATATCCTCGCTGCTGGAGCATGCTGCCACGAGAGCGGCAACAAGCAACAGCACCGGGTAAGATATGTATCTGTTCATATATACAATAATTTTAACTCTCTAAACCGGGTAAAAAACTATTTTGATTTTTGGCACTAATCTTTAAACTTGCCAAAACCGTCTTGTGCTGGAGCGAGTTTGTAACTCTTGTCAATCAATTCCTTAAGATCCTTGTACGCTTTCTGCTCTGCATCAGACTTACCGTTAAAGAGGACGTAAATAGGCAATACTTCAAATCCTGTCATCACTGCCTCTTCAGGTTTGGCACCGAGCATCCATGCTGCCAGATCATCACACTTGAGCTCGCCACCGGTGGTAAGAATGCTCACTTTCTTCACGTCATTACCACGTGCATTGAGTTGTGCCTGGGTAGAAGAAGCTGCGCTGAACGTAGAATCCCTCACCATCACACCTCCATGGAATACGAAGTTCTTTCTCACACTGTCTGGGAGTAACTTTTTGAGACTATCCAATTGAGCAGAGTCAACACCGGCAGTGTCTTTCACCTGCTGCTTCCACTTAAAGTCAAGAGCGGCCTTCACGTCTGTGGCCTTCTTGGCTTTGGTGGCGGCAACAGCCATTCGGTAGTGAAGTTCACAGCCAAAAAAGGCTTTGGTAACGAAATGTGAACCATAAACCATGAAGAATTCCTGTGCTACTTTCTCCTTGTCAGCATCAGTAGTGGCGGCATTGAACTTAGTGATGAAAGCTTCCTTGTAAGCCTTGAAACCATCGGTGAAATTGTCTTGGTTTTGCTGCATGTCAGCAAAGTTGATCTCACGGCTGTAAACCGAACGCGTCAGAGACTTCTGCATGATCGTAAAATTGAAGCTGCTCTTACGGGTTACATCCGCATTGTCCAAATCCAAGCTCATTTTGACGGCACCGAAGTTTCCACCAGGATGACCATTGACATTAACAACCTTATCCAACACTTCCTCGCTGTGAGCATAGAAATATTCCTCTTTTGCCTGGGGTGAAATACTGCTAACGACGTTGGGATCAGTGGCACTCATCTTGAAAATCTGCTGGCCCGTGCACAACTCAGGAACCGTGTTCTTGTTGGCATAGTAGCCATAGCCCACAAAGATGTTCGAGTTAAGAAGCTTTTTGAAGCCCTCAATGTCGTTGCCCGACTCCTGGTTCACCGTCTGAGAACCTTCACCAGCACGACGCATTTGCTTGGATTGACCATTGACGAAGTTCACCTTGAAAGTCAACTGACGAGCATCTGCCCAGTTGTTACCAATATATACTGGCACACGTGCATTGCCTATACCACACATTTTGGTAGGCGTGAACTCCATGTTGTTGCTGGGCTCAATATACCAAACACCATCGGTCTTGATGTTCAGGTAATAGGTACCCATGTCAGCAGAAACACTTGAGAGTTGCTGGTTGTTAGCATCGGTCAGTACAGACGAATACATCGGCAACTTGTCCATGAAACTGGGAACGGGTGTTGACTCAACCTCAGAAAAAGTTGAATCCGAACAAGCGGTAAGGGCTGATAAAGCCACTGCAGTTACGAAGAACTGTTTCATTAATTTTTTCATAATCCTATTATTTGGGGGTTAGTATTTATAAACGTTTGGGTACAAAGATAAGCAATTTTTCAAAAAAAACAAAACCCAAATGTTAAAACACTCGGATTTTGCAGATTTTGAAACTATTATTGCAGATTTTGAAACTCAAAGCCTGCCATGAAGCAAAAATTACCGGGCTTGGTCGCGCATCCAAGCTGTCACCGACTGCCCCATGCGCTGCTTGAAGGCGAGGCTGAAGGTGCTGTAACTGCGGTAGCCACTTTCACGAGCCAACTCCTGGGCGGTAAGGTCGCGACCGGCAGCGGCGCCCTCGTGATAGAGGCTGACGAAGTGTTGAATGCGCAGATTGTTGATATAAGTATTGTAAGTCATGTTCTGAGCTGAGAAATACTGGCTCAGATAAAAACGGTTAGTACCAATGGCCTGAGCCAACTGACTGACGGTCAGGTCGTGCTGCAGGTAGAGCTGTGTATCGATGCAGCGTTTTTGCAAAAAAACCTCCATTTCATCGAGATTTTTTTGATTCTCAGGGGTGACTTTTTCCTCCTCATTGACCGCCAATGGCTGGCGGATGCTCAGGTCGCTTAACGTCTCCACGCGCCACAGGAGATGGCATATCATCACAATGCCACACACCTGGACAATGTATTCGTAAGCCAGTCCCCCATAACCACTCGCGTAAATGGAGAACACCAGCAGAATGACGGCCAGCACCAGGAAACTCTGCCATACCTCCTTGTGCTCCAGGTCGACATAGTTGTCGCGCAGCCAGCGTCCGTAGCGTCTCACCTCGCGTACCATATATATAATAAGGCCGATGCCCAATAGCAGCAGATAGATACGCACCATCGGCAGGATGGCATCGCTACAGGTGACGATGCAGTACACCATTCCTACAATCGTGGGCAGCATCATCACCCAGGCTGGCCACAGCGGTCGCTGGCGGTCTTGCAACATACAGAGCAAGATGACAATGGCCAAGGGGACGGTCAGCAGACAGTCAAGCAGTGCGCCAATCAGCAAACTCAGCAGGATGGCATCAGCTGAAGTGAGCATGACAGGAGGCAAATACCACAGGTGTCCTAACGCAATAACAGCAAAGAACACTGCTGTCCAACGGCGCAACCGCGCTGGAGGCGTGACGTCGGGGGCAAAGGCGTTACCTCGGCGCAGCAGGAGGTAGAGGCATGCAATGGTTGCCATGACTGTTCCTGCGGCGTAGAGCATCATCAGAAACATGAGGTCAAATGGTAATTGCCCGAACATCTGCTAGTCGTTATTAAAATGTTGGTTTACGGGAGCGATGCTCCTTTATTGCTTGTTAGCCTTCTTGCGCTGGTCGTGGTCAAGGATAATCTTGCGCATGCGCATCGACTTCGGCGTCACCTCCACCAGCTCGTCCTCCTTGATATACTCCAGGCATTCCTCCAACGACATGACCACCTTCGGAATGATGCGCGCCTTCTCGTCAGTACCGCTGGCGCGGACGTTCGTCAGCTGCTTGGCCTTGCAGACGTTGACGACCAGGTCGTTGTCGTGCACGTGCTCGCCGACCACCTGACCCATATACACATCCTCACCTGGGTCGATGAAGAACTTACCGCGGTCCTGCAGCTTGTCGATGGCGTAGGCAAAGGCGTTGCCGGTCTCCAGAGCTATCATCGAACCGTTCACACGGCGCTCTATCTCACCCTTATAGGGCTGATACTCCTTGAAGCGGTGGGCCATGATGGCTTCACCCTGCGAGGCGGTCAGCACATTGGTGCGCAGACCAATGATGCCGCGCGAGGGAATGTCGAACTCGATATTGGTGCGCTCGCCCTGGCTCTCCATCGAGGTCATCTCACCCTTACGACGGGTCACCATATCAATCATCTTCGAGGCAAACTCCTCGGGCACGTTGATGGTCAGTTCCTCAATAGGCTCGCACTTCTGCCCGTTGATTTCCTTATAGATGACCTGGGGCTGGCCTACCTGCAACTCATAGCCCTCGCGACGCATGGTCTCGATGAGCACGGAGAGGTGCAGCACGCCACGTCCTGAGACAATCCACTTATCGGTAGAATCCTCGAAGGGCTCTACATGCAGGGCGAGGTTCTTCTCCAGCTCCTTCTCCAGGCGGTCGTTGATATGACGGGAAGTCACAAACTTACCCTCCTTGCCGAAGAAGGGCGAGTCGTTAATCTGGAAAAGCATCGACATGGTAGGTTCGTCGATGGCAATAGGTGGCAGGGGCTCCGGATTCTCGATATCGCAGATGGTATCGCCAATCTCGAAGTGCTCCAGTCCGATTACTGCGCAGATGTCGCCGCAATCTACCTGGTCGATACGGCTATGTCCCATGCCGTCGAAGGTATGGAGCTCCTTGATCTTAGTCTTCTCCATCGAACCGTCACGATGGGCAATGGTTACCTGCATGCCGTCCTTCAGCTGACCGCGATGCACACGGCCCACGGCGATACGACCGGTGTAAGAGCTATAGTCCAGCGAGGTAATCAGCATCTGGGGCGTACCCTCAATCTGCTTGGGGGCAGGAATCACTTCCAGAATCTTGTCCAACAGATAAGTGATGTCTGTCGTAGGCTTGTTATAGTCCTCACCCATCCAACCGTTCTTGGCAGAGCCATAGACCACGGGGAAGTCCAGCTGGTCTTCGGTAGCATTCAGCGAGAACATCAGGTCGAACACCATCTCATACACCTCTTCGGGACGACAGTTGGGCTTGTCCACCTTGTTCACCACCACGATAGGCTTCAGTCCAATCTGCAAAGCCTTCTGCAGCACGAAACGGGTCTGGGGCATCGGGCCCTCGAAAGCGTCCACCAACAGCAGACAACCGTCTGCCATGTTCAGCACACGCTCCACCTCGCCGCCGAAGTCGGAGTGTCCCGGGGTGTCGATGATATTGATTTTTGTTCCTTTCCAGTTAATACTAACATTCTTCGAAAGAATGGTGATGCCTCGTTCGCGCTCAAGGTCGTTAGCGTCCAACACCTGGCTCGACAGGTTCTGTCCCTCACGGAACAGGTTACCGGCCAGCATCATCTTGTCCACGAGCGTTGTCTTGCCGTGGTCTACATGTGCGATAATCGCGATATTTCTAATATCCTGCATACCTATTTAATATAAATTCGGGTGCAAAATTACAAAAAAAAAGTAAAAAATACAGGTGCGGTAGCAAATTTTTCACTTTTCACTTTTCACTTTTCACTTTTTTTCGTACCTTTGCACCCGCATTTCGGAAAATCCGGAGCATTTGACGACGTAAACCGCCCTGTGATTAGGCAGGCTCATGCGTCTGAAAGATGTTATTGCAAACATTTAATCACAAACAAAACTATGTATTTAGATCAAGCAAAGAAGGCTGAGATTTTCGGCCAGTACGGCAAGGACGCCAAGGATACCGGTTCTGTTGAGAGCCAGGTTGCCCTGTTCACTTATCGCATTCAGCACCTCACTGAGCACCTGAAGAAGAACCACAAGGACTTCGGTACTGCTCGTTCGCTGACCAAGCTGGTAGGTCGCCGTCGTAAGCTCCTTAAGTATCTTTACAACAAGGACATTAATCGTTATCGTGAACTCATCAAGGCTCTCGGCCTGCGTAAGTAATCGGTACGACGAAATTAAAAAAGGAAGCCTCCCCAATCGGGAGGCTTCTTTCGTTTTCTATCACTTCGGCTGCAGGTCCTTATACTCCCCTACTACATCTGCGATGCACGGACAGGCTTTCTTGGGGTCGAGGTCATGATGACCTACAATGATGGCCTCCGAGTAGTCCTTGTGCAGTGTTTCGATAACTTTAAATGGTTTAATGGTTGATTCGCTCGACCTTGGTCGCTTTGTACCTTTAGGTCAAAGAATGTTTATTATTCTCTGTGTCGCAGATACTAGATTTTTGCATCAAACATCTCGTATATGTTCATCAAACATCTCGTATATGTTCATCAAACATTGCCTATATGTTTGTCGTACATCTCGTATATGTTCAGCCTACATAGCCTATATCTTTTGACGATACAAAGGTACTACATTCTGAAAGTTCATTTGCAGGATACTAATGGAACGTTTAGGATCATAAAAGTTAATCATAAAAAATCGGTTTAAAATGTTGATTGATAGTTAATTATACGGTTTGTTAGGTGACGAGGTGACCAACATGCACAAAAGTCGTATAGGAAAAATATTAATGTCTGACATTTTTAATTTTCTATAGAGAGTTTGTGTAAATCCGTCACCTCGTCACCTGAGGACATCTTAGAAAGGCAAGTCAAGTTGTTGGTTGTCAAGAGTTTGCGGAGTTTCTTCTTCCAAATTTTGACTTTCATCTTTTTCTAAAGATAAATAATTCTGCTGTTGGTCATAGGGAATTTCTACCACCAAGAAGAGTTCATAACCACTGCGCTGAATGGAATTGAATCCACATTTGCGCATCGCCTGACTAATCTTCTGGATGCTCAGTCCACGACCTGGTCCGCCCACCAACAGTTGACATATCATGGTGGATGACATGCGCTTGGGTGTTTCGTTACGTTTGGGCTTGCGCAAACGACACATAATGAGTTCCTCTTCAGGAGACACCAATCGGAAAGGTTGGTTTGCCTCGTTGAGTTGTTTCTCCTCTAGTTTCGTCAAATAATAACGGAATCCCTCCTGATACCGGTCGTCCTTATGCGCGAATGAGTTGTGAGTGTTCTTCCAGAAGTAATCCCGTAGTGGGGGGTGGAAGAATGAAGAAGAGAAAACGTCCAAACTGCAACGAAAAGTTACACCGTGCCTGGAATAAACCAAATGAACCATGGGACTGGTCCCTGTCTCATGCTTTGGCTGAAGGATTTTTGAAACAGACCCAGATCCGTCCTAAGCACTGGACCTTAAAATATAGCATTTAGCCAATAAATATAAAAAGGTGGGGCGATAAAGCCACTAATTCCCCAAAATGTTGTATTTTTGCAGCCAAACGCTCACAAAGATGTACAATCTGACTCTGGAAGATATTATCTTTCTTATGTTTTATGCATCAGTGGCAATACTGTCTTTGATGGCATCTTGCTATCTGCTGTTCCGTCGGGCCAACGCCATTGCCCCTGACGTCATGTCGCCATTGCGACTGCGCCGATGGACAGCAGCCTTCTTTGCAGTCTTTGCTTTTTGCCACTTGTGGTATCTGCCGACGTATTTCCTCACCTCTCCCGATGGTATGATGCTGGGCAGTCTTATAGCCGGATTGCTCGACTGTATGATGGTTATTCCTCTGACAATAGTCGTATTGCTCGTTATGCTGCAAGACCGCAGGCGACCGTTGTGGCCTGTTGCCGTGATGGTTGCGCCACTCGTAGTAGGAAATGCATTCTGCGTTGCTACCCGAAGCGATGTTCTTCTGCCAGTCCTATTTGTCTATTTCCTGCTAATGTGGCTTGGCCTAATTATATATATGGTACGCGCAATCAGGCAATACGGACGCTGGCTGCGCGACAACTATGCCGACCTGGAGCAGAAGGAAGTGTGGCAAGGCTTTGTGGTGCTGGCCATCTTTTTCCTGGTATATGCTATCTATTCGCTTGATGCAGGTGAACTGATATATGAATTTGCTTTGGAGGTCATCAACTTCGTACTTATCTGTTATCTCCTGTGGCGAGTGGAAACGTTAAGCGACCTGAGTCTCCCCATTAATGATGCGGAAGATTTGAACGTCTCCGACAAGCGGGAACGTGGCATAAGCCCAGGGGAAAAATATTCACTTTCAAAAAACATTGGATCACTGCTGCAGCAGCATTGCATAGACCAACAGCTCTACCTACAGCACGATCTCACCCTTCTCCAACTTGCTAAGGCTATTGGAACCAACCGTTTCTATCTTAGCCAGTATTTCTCTAATCAGGGTACGACTTACAATGCTTATATCAACGATTTGCGCATCAATCATTTCGTCAGTCTCTATCGAGAGAAACGCTCTTCCAGTGCCCAACAGTTGGCTCAGGAGAGTGGCTACCGTAGCTATCGCACCTTTAGCGAAGCCTTCAAACGCAAGATGGGACATACTGTGTCTGCGTGGATTAAAGCGCAAAATGAAGGGTAGGAAAGCCTCAAAGTGGCAAAATTAGCAAAATAAGTGGAAGAATCAGCAAAAATCACGGCTCAGGACATGGGCCGTGATTCTTTTTTTAAAGAAAAATGGCTAACTTTGCAGAATACAATATTATTATTTTTAACCTAAAAACAATGTTAATATGAGAAATTTGAAAAACTGGATGCTTGCCGCCATCCTGATTTGCGGCACAACGGTATTTGCTTCATGTGTTGCCGAAAGAGACAAACCTGCGCAACCTGAAAATGAGATGACTCTCGATGAGATTAAAGAGAAACTGTACGAGATGTACGGCGGCGAGAACAAACAGATTACCGACGGTAATTATGACCCGTCGCTGGCTGTGAAGTGTGTCAACGGTACTTTCGTAGGCAGGAAGGTGGAGAATGTCACTTACTTCAGAGGCATTCCCTATGTCGGCCAGCAACCTGTTGGAGGACAACGCTGGAAGGCTCCGGTGGATGTTGTTCCAAATGATGGCGTATATGAGGCTTATTATAATGCAAAGAGTGCCATCGGCAATCCGAAGCTTGAAACAGGTTCAAAGTATTATCAGGATGAAGACTGCCTCTATCTGAATGTATGGAAAGCTGATGAGGACAAGCAGGACGGTGCTACTGCCAAAAAGAAACCAGTCATGGTATGGATTCACGGTGGTGCTTTTGAGTCAGGCGGAACCATCGATCCGAACTTTGACTGCTTCAATCTCGTGAAAGAGAACCCCGACGTTGTCTTTGTGACCATTGCCTACAGATTGGGCGTTATGGGCTTCCTGCATCTGTCCCACTTGTCGGACGGTAAGGATTACCAAGACTCACAGAACTTGGGTCTCCTGGACCAGCAGATGGCCTTAAAGTGGGTTCACGAGAATATTGCGGCATTTGGCGGCGACCCCGACAATGTTACCATCTTTGGTGAATCTGCCGGTGCCGCAAGCTGTAGCATGCAGCCGCTGGTTCCGGGCTCCCAGAAGTATTTCAAGCGCCTGATTGCCGAAAGCGGTTCTGTCGGCCTGACGAGGTCACCGGAAGAAGGTGCTGCCTTTACCAATAAACTGATGGCAAAGCTTGGCTGCAAAACCGTTGCCGACCTCTTGAGTCTCGATGCCCAAACACTCTTGGATGCTGCCACTTCAGAACTCTTCTTACACCAAGTACCCGAAAGAGACGGCAGGATTTTGCCCTCAGAACCATGGGAAGCATTAGCCAATGGTGAAGCAAAGAATATAGACATGCTGGTGGGTTGTAACAAGGATGAGATGAACTTCTTCGTTAGCAGCTTTGGACTGGAAGAGTGGGACAAGTGGGCTACAAAACGCAAGAGTGAAAAGTTCGACCACTTGCCCGCTGAGGAAAAGACGCTGCTTGACAGCTATATGAGTCAATTCACGGAAAACAACTGGGAAGCAGACAGCCGCCTATTCGGTCAGAACTGGTTTATTGTGCCGACCATCAAAACCTCAGAGGAGCAAACCAAGGGCGGAGGCAAATGCTACACCTATTACTTTACACCTGAGTCTACCAATCCCATTACGAAATGCGGGCATTCCATAGAACTTCCGATTGTCTTCAATCAGTCGGCAGCCAGTGGAGATGCGGGAAGAGAATACGATGCAACCTTCAGCAAGACCATGCGCAAGATGTGGATACAGTTTGCCAAAACCGGCAATCCGTCGCTCAGCGCAACAGAATCACCAGACGGCAAGGCCAAGGAATGGCCACTCTACGACACGACAGAGAAGAAGGTGATGGTGCTCGACGAGTTCAACATTCATCCGGCAAGGGAGTCTGAGGTAAAAATCGTAGATTGGGAGAGAACCTATTGGGTGACTAAGTATCCTATGCTTTAAATGATGAAAATCTTAACGATCTTCGCAGCCCTGACCTTGGTTGGTATGACAGGCGCGGCACACAATTTGAATGCGAATATGGAACAGTACGCAGAGAATCATAAGATTACCGACGGCAATTACGACAAGCCGCTGGCCGTCAAGTGTATTAACGGAACCTTCGTCGGCAAGAAGGCGGAGAACATCATTTCCTATAAAGGCATTCCTTTTGTAGGTCAGCAGCCTGTCGGCAATCTGCGCTGGAAGGCGCCCGTGGAGTTTACTCCCAACGATGGCGTATATGAAGCCTACAACTATGGCAGAACCCCCGTACAGTCACCGGGCGATCCCTCTTTTGAGTATGGTACGAGCGAGGACTGCCTGTATCTGAACATCTGGAAGACTGACGAGGCGAAGGCAGAGAAGAAGCCAGTCATCGTGTGGATTTACGGTGGCGGCTTCGAGACTGGTGGAACGGCAGACCCGCAGTATGATTGCCACAACCTCGTAAAAGAGAACCCTGAGGTCATTATCGTTACCATCTCTTACAGAGTCAGCTTCCTCGGCTTCTTCCACCTGTCCCACCTGCCTGACGGCAAAGACTATCCTGACGCCCAGAACTTAGGGATCCTGGATCAGATGATGGCTTTGAAATGGATTCACGAGAATATTGCAGCTTTTGGCGGCGACCCCGACAACGTGACCATCTGGGGCGAGTCTGCTGGCGGTGCCAGCTGTACCCTGCTTCCACTGGTCAAAGACTCCCAGAAGTATTTCAAGCGTGTCATCTCACAAAGCGGCGCCCCTGCCCAGATGAGAAGTCCGGAGCAAGCCATCGTATGTACGGACAATCTGATGAAGGAACTCGGTTGCAAGACCGTCGCCGATCTGATGAAAGTCAGTGCCAAGGAACTCGAAGATGCGTGGACAAAATTGTACGGTTTTTACCAAGTGCTCGGCATGCGAACAATGCCGGAGAGAGACGGTATCCATCTGCCTCTGAACCCGTGGGAGGCTTACGCGAACGGTGCGGCTAAGAACATCGAGTTCCTTCAGGGCTGCAACAAGGATGAAATGAACACCTTCCTGGGACCCATTGGAGTGGACGGCTGGAATGCGTGGGTCACTGGGCGCAAGGCAGAAAAACTCGCCCAACTGACGGACAAGGAGAAGGCACTGGTGGAGAGCTATTGCAATGATATCAAGGGCGAAAGTTACGAGGCTACCGTCCGTCTCTTCAGCCAGATTATGTTTATCGCACCGCAGATCAGACTGTCGGAAGAACAGGCTAAGGCCGGCGGCAAGTCATATACCTACTACTTCACGCCCGAGTCCGCTGTGCCATTGATTAAAGCCGGGCATGCGACAGAACTGCCGATAGTATTCGACCATCCGGATATAAACGATCTCTCGGGAAGAACATACGACCCAGCCTTCTGCAAGACTGTGCGCAAGATGTGGGTACAGTTTGCCAAGACGGGCAACCCGTCGCTCAGTGCAGACATGTCTCCTGACGGCAAGGCTAAGGAGTGGCCCCTCTACGATCTGAAGGAAAAGCTGGTGATGGTGCTCGACGAGCAAGACATCCATCCGGCAAAGGAGTCTGAGCTAAAGATAGTGGATTGGGAGAGAACTTATTTCCTGACCAACTATTATATGCCTTGACAGGTTCAAGAACTAGTCGTGGAGACAGGTATGTGGGCTACACCCTAACACCTGTCCCCATTGATTAGATTTTCCTTCTGTAAGCTAAGTCCCAATAAGAAGACCTCCCCGCGCTTCACAGCTCAGGGAGGTCAAAATGTCTAGCTTCTAACATTAACTTTGTTTCTTTGTGGTTTTATTAACATTTTAATATCAACGCTTCATCGCGAAGCACGGATACTTTTGAAGCTTATGATTATTACTTATAAGATTTTGATTATCGTCCACGTCAGCCAAGTTACTCCTGGTTATTGTTATACTCATTCTTCTTAAACATCTGGCTCATGCTGTGCAGGTATTCCGTCGGTGTAATGCCGAAAGCAAACTTGAAGGCGCTGTTGAATGAAGCAGAATCATTAAAGCCACACTTAAAGGCCATATCGTCCATCAAATAGTCCGAATCCGAATGCTCCATAAGAATCTTTGCGGCGTATTCCGCCCTTAAAGAGTTGATATATTCAAGTGTTCTCTCAGGGTCCTGATAGCGCGGAACCAGTTTGCGGAACGTCTCCACATCGACACCCATAAACTCAGCCAGCAACTGCTGGTTGAAATCAGGATTCGTAAAGGGTTTCTCCTTGTTCACTCGGGCATCCATCTTCACGTAGAAAGCCTGACAATCATCCGTCTGTACAGCCTTGGCAGCCTTTGACTTCGGCTGCTGTAACTTCAACACATTTTCCTGCTCGTCAAGCGACAATGCCCCATCTGCAACAATGGCCCGATAGTCATCCAGTGCGTTGAGTATTCGAAGAAGCTGCTCGTTTCTTCGAGTGATAACTCTATTATAGTGCAGGCCGAAGCCTCCAAACACGATGAGCAATATCACAACGAATAACAGTATCATGATGGCGGTGTCGGCCTCGGCCAGTGTCAATGCCCGTGCATGGCAGTATGAAGTGGCCAGCAAAAGCAACGAGACGATTAGCGTGATTCTCTTTCTCATTAATAAAGAATTATTTTAAAAACATCTGGTTCCTCTCAGGAAGGTTTTAATACGACTCTTTCAGACTGCATCCATTCCGTTACCGCAACGCCCATGTGCTGTCTGAAGGCAGTACTGAAGGTGCGATAAGTACGGTATCCGCATTGCTGTGACAGCTCCAGTGCAGTGACGGGGCGTGACTGACTCACTGCTTCATAGTATAACTGGATGAAATGCTCAATACGCAGACGGTTGATATAAGCATTATAGGTGTCGTCCTGCTGTGAGAAATAGCTGCTAAGATACGTTCGATTCGTTCCGATGGCTGTTGCCAGCTCTGAGAGCGTGAGGTCATGGCGAAGATAAAGTTGAGTGTCCTCGCAATGGTCCTGCAACATCAAACCAATATCCATACTCGTATTTGCTGAGTCTGATGGCATCTGACTGGTATCTGCAGGCACCACATCCGTATCGGATGGCAACAGCGTCTGCAAAGTTTCCACTCGCCAACTCAGGAATACGAGGATAAGCAGCGTATTCACCTGGGAAAGATATTCATGAAACAGCTCTCCCGAATTTGAGGTGTAGACGTAATAGAAAGCCAGAACTCCTGCCAGGAGTAGCAGACTTTGCCATACTTCTTTATATTTCAAGTCAGCATAGTTCTCATGAAGCCATCGGTCATATTGTATCAACGCGCGAACATAATATATTATAAAGACAACAATGATGGCCACTTGGTAATAGAACATATAAACTTTTGTCTCATGATTTTGCGCCATGATGCCGTAAATAGCTATCGCGATGATTGGAATATGGGCAACGAAGAAAGGCCACAGCTTTCGCTTTCTATCTTGCAATAATCTCAGGAGAACTGCCATCACAAGTGGAACGAGTGTTATATAATCGAGCATGATAGCCACAATATCCCTTGTCAGCCTGTCATCTCTCAGCCATACTACACCAAGTGTTGCCCACCACAGGTGACTCGCTGCCACAGCAGCAAAAAATGCTGCAGTCCAGTATCGTAGTTCTCTTGGTGGTACGACCTGAGCGGCCAATGTGCTTCTATAAGCCACCAGCATATAGCAGCACGAGGTCAGTGCCAACATCATTGCCCCACCGTAGAGCATCAGGAAGAACGGGTCTAAAAGCCCATTTTGTTCATACATCTTAAATCCAATTTATCTGCAAAGATACTATTTTTTCGACAAATACGCGCTGAAAAAATGTGGAGGAGCCCATGTTTTGATAATCTTTCCACTTTTTTGTAAATTCTTCCAGTCTGTGGATCAAGAAACGTTCTCAGTCACACCGTGTCTGTTCAATTGTGAAACCGCAGTATTTGAAGGCAGGGGATAAAGTGGCCCTTATATCCCCTGCCTATTGGGTGCCGGAAGAAGTTAATTTCCGGTACTAAACCAGTGACACCTGTGCCGGAAATTACTTAATGACCTTGATGACTACGTTTTTCTTCGTCAGGTTCTTGTAATTGCTGAATACAGCATCCTTCTTGGCCTGGATCATCACGTTCTCCAGCGTGATACCATCGATAGGCATCTCGGGCAGACCGTTGAACTCCATGGCGCGACCGGCATCGTTGCAGACAATATTCTTGATGTTGATATTGCGGAAGATGGGGGTCTCCTCGTTCACAGGCATCTTGGTCTGGTTGTCGGGGTTGTCGCCATCGGCCAGCATCTCGGCTACCGACTTACCGCCATAGTACATGTTGAAGGTGATGGCATCGGTCTTGATGTCCGTCATCGAGATGTTGTTGATGTTGATGTTCTCCACGATACCGCCACGTCCACGCGTTGACTTGAAGCGCAGACCGACATCGGTACCCAGGAACTGGCAGTTCTCTACGAGGATGTTACGAACGCCACCGCTCATCTCAGAGCCAACCACGAAACCGCCATGACCAGCAAAGACGGTACAGCCATCGACTACGACATTCTCGCACGGACGACCGCGACGACGACCGTCCTTGTCCTTACCGCTCTTGATACAGATACCATCGTCGCCCGCATCGAACTTAGAATTGACAATCAGGGCGTTCTTACACGACTCCAGGTCGAGCGCATCACCGTTCTGGGCATAAGCAGGATTGCGCGCAAGGATATTATCCAGGATGATATTCTCGCACATCAGCGGATGAATGTTCCAAGCGGGTGAGTTCTGGAAGATGACACCCTGCAGGAGCACATTCTTGCAGTTAACCAGCGAAATCATGACGGGGCGCAGGAAACGCTTGATGGCATTCCACTCCTCATCGGTCTGAGCATTGGGCACATTCATGTTGGCACCCTTCTCGCCCTGCACATAACCTTGGTTGGGTACCCAGTAGCCTTTCTTCATCTCCACACCACCAGGACGACTCAGGATTTCCTTCCACTGGGCATCGGTCACCTTCGACTTCTTCACGGGGCGCCAGTATTGACCGTTACCGTCAATCACACCACGCCCTGTAATGGCGATATTCTCAGCACCATTGGCACTCAGCGGAGACTGACAACGACGGGTGTCGAGGCCTTCGAAAGAGGTGTTGATGACGGGATAGAGCGCCTCGTCGCCCGAGAACTGGATGACAGCGCCTACCTCCAAGTGCAGGTTGATGTTCGACTTCAGCACGATAGGTCCTGTGAACCACACGCCCTGAGGAACGACCAAGCGACCGCCACCCTGCTTTGACAAGGCGTCGATAGCCTTGGCAAAAGCCTCGGTATTCAGTGTCACACCATCGTCGACAGCACCGAAGTCGCGCAGGTTAACCTGACGGTCAGGGAACTGAGGAGCCTTTACCTCCGGCATCTGGAAGGGCAGATTCTGGGTAAAACGCTTGTAGGGATTCTCACACTTTGCACATGCTTTACCTTTTTCGCAGTTGTGCTTTTGTGCCGAGGCAGTCAGTGTGACGCCTAACAGCAACAGACAGATCAGTTTTTTCATACGCAGTTTGTCTTTTAAGTTAATATCTAATTTCTTTCAATGGAATCATCACAAAGTCGCGCTCATACATCAGCGGATGGGGTATCTGCAGGTCGGGCTCGTCAACCGTTAGGTCGTCGTAGAGCAGAATGTCAATGTCAATAGGGCGGTCGGCATATTTACAATTTGACAATTTACGATTTACAATTTGGCTGCGCTGGGTGGCATGTTCCTTGCTTTTGCCCAGGTCGCGCTCAATCTGCTGGGTGAGACGCAGCACCTCGCGGGGTGACTTCTCCGTCAGACAGAGCACTGCAGCATTCATGAACGGATGGTCAGACTCGAAGCCCCAGGGCTCCGTCTCGATGAACGAAGACTGTCTGACAACCTCTCCTACCCGCTCGTGGATCAACCTGATGGCCTTGCGGAGGTTTTCCTCGCGCTGGCCAAGGTTGGAGCCCAGACTGAGGTACACCTGATGCTTAGTCATCGAGAATGAGCATCGCATCACCATAGCAACCGAACATATAGCCGTTGTCCAGTGCCTTCTGGTAACCCTCCATCACCAAGTCGTAGCCACCAAAGGCAGCGGTAGCCATCACCATCGTCGATTCAGGATGGTAGAAATTGGTGACGAGCGAATTGGCGAAACCGAAGTCGTAAGGCGGGAAGATGAACTTATTGGTCCATCCGTCGAACTCCTTCAGCATACCGTCGGTTCCTACAGCTGATTCAGCGGCACGAACCGTGCTGATGCCAACGGCACACAAACGGTGACCAGCCATCTTAGCCTCATTGGCAATCTGGCAAGCCTCTCCGTTTATCTTCATCTGCTCAGAACCCATCTTATGCTTGGTCAGGTCTTCCACCTCAATCGGGTCGAAGCAGCCCAGTCCACAGTGTACGGTGATAAATGCGAAGTTCACGCCCTTGATTTCCAGGCGCTTCATCAATTCGCGACTGAAGTGCAGTCCAGAGGCAGGAGCCGTCACAGCACCCTCGTTCTTGGCATAGATGGTCTGGAAGTTTTCCATATCGTCCATCGTAGCTTTGCGCTTGTCAACGATGTAATGGGGCAATGGAGCTTCGCCGAGGGCAAACAGCTCGCGCTTGAACTCATCGTGAGGACAGTCATAGAGGAAACGCAATGTACGTCCACGGCTGGTGGTATTGTCGATGACCTCAGCCACCATGGGTCCGTCCTCGTCGAAGAAGAGCTTGTTGCCGATACGGATCTTTCGTGCAGGCTCTACCAGCACGTCCCACAATCGCAATTCCTCGTTCAATTCGCGCAACAGGAACACCTCAATCTTTGCATCGGTCTTTTCCTTGGTACCATAGAGACGGGCAGGGAACACCTTGGTGTCATTCAGTATCATGACATCGCCATCGTCGAAATAGTTGATGATATGGCGGAAGGTCAGGAAACGGTCGGTGTCGTTGCCTTCCTCGTCCTTCTCGAACATGTCGATGGTCTGACTCTTGCGGTGCAGCACCATCAGCCGACATTCATCACGACGATAAACTTTCTCTACCGTACCGTCTTCGTTGTTGAACACGCGGTGGGGTGGCTCCATGGCCACCTGACTCTCAGGTAATCTGAATTTGAATTGTGACAGCTTCATATTATCTTTGAACTTTGAACTTTGATCTTTGAACTTTGATCTTTGTAATCGACCTTGGTCGCTTTGACCTTTAGGTCTAAGAACTTTAGGTCTAAGAACTTATTTTTCTATTTCATTCTTTTCCAGCCATGCGGGGAAGTCGTCGATGGTGATGCAGTCCTCTATGCGGACATCGCCCACCCTAGTACGACAGAGGGCGGTGAGATAGGCGCCACTATCCAGTGCCCTGCCGATGTCGCGCGCCAGCGAACGGATATAGGTGCCTTTGCCACAGACCACGCGGATGCTTAACTGCATGGTGGTGGGGTTGAAATCCAGCACATCGACGGAATCGACGTGAATGGTCTTGGCGGCTAACTCCACATCCCTACCCTTGCGCATCAGCTCGTAGGCGCGGTCGCCTCCTATCTTGCAGGCTGAATATTCGGGAGGAACCTGCTGGATGTCGCCGACGAAACTGGCGAGCACACGTTCTATCATTTCACGGGTGATATGTGCCGTGGGATAGGTCTGGTCCACCTCATGCTCCATATCGTAGCTGGGCGTCGTAGCTCCCAACTGCAGAGTGGCTGTATACTCCTTGGTATGCAGTTGCAGGCGTTCTATCTCCTTGGTCTTCTTGCCCGTACAGAGTATCAGTACGCCCGTGGCCAATGGGTCCAGTGTTCCGGCATGTCCTATCTTCACCCGCTTCACACCCACTTTACGGGACACACGGGTACGGACAAAGGCCAGCGCACCGAATGAGGTCATCCGATAAGGCTTGTTGATGTAGATATATTCGCCTGCTGTGAAATTCATTATTCTGCCATTACTATTGATACTAGTCATTCTAGTTTAACCAGTTATACTAGCTGTGTAATGATGGTTACTACGCCCACGATGGCACAGTAGATGCCAAAGTATATCAACTTACCTTTCTTCACGATGTTTATCATCCACTTGCAGGCTACGCAACCTGAGAGGAAGGCAGCCAGGAAGCCAATGACTAGGGGCAGGGTCTCAATGCCTCCCATCACGTCCTCGCCCTTCAACATCTTCAGCACGTCGAGCAGCGCTTCGCCCAGAATCGGGGGAATGACCATCAGGAACGAGAACTGCGCCAGCGACTCCTTCTTATTGCCCAGCATCAGACCAGTGGCAATGGTACTGCCTGAACGTGAAACACCAGGGAGTACGGCAATGGCCTGTGCGATACCGATGACGAGGGCATCCTTCCATGAGATATGCTCCTTCTGGCGGGGCTTGGCATAATAGGAGAACACGAGCAGGGCTGACGTAATGAGCAGGCAGCAGCCTACCACCAGCAGTCCGGAGCCGAAGATTTCCTCGACCTGGTCCTTGAAGAACAAGCCCACGATGCCTACGGGAATCATAGACACGATGATGTTCAACACATACTTCGTCTCGGCGTTCAACTCGCATTTAAACAGTCCCTTCAGTATCCAGTCGATCTCACTCCACAGGATGACAATGGTCGACAGGACCGTAGCAACGTGTACAGCTACGGTGAACATCAGGTTGTCAGCGCCATCGTTCATGCCAAACAGTGCCTGGCCAATAGCCAGATGACCACTACTGCTCACGGGCAGATATTCCGTCAGTCCCTGAATGAGACCTAAGATAAGGGCTTCAAACCAACTCATGCTTCTACCTCCTTATTCTCGTCATTTGCAGCGTCCGTCTTGGGGCGACGCACCACAGCGTAGATCATTGACACAAAACCCAGCAGGCAGACTACGGGAGCCACCTTGATGCGACGGGCACTGAAAATATCGGGGTTGTAGGCAGTTTCAGAAGAACCGGCGCCACTCATCAGCAGAAAACCGATGATGACTACTGCCATACCAACAGCCAACAGAATGTAGTTGACTTTATCGAATGCGAAATCTCTCTTATCCATATCTTTCACTTTGAACTTTGAACTTTGAACTTTGAACTTTGAACTTTTCACTTTTCACTAGCGAAGCGCTAAATCTTGTATAGTTCGTTTGCGGTCATGTGCAGGAACCTGTTCACGGCCAACCATGCGCAGAAGGCGGTAATCAGGATGCCGAACAGGAACACGGCACCGGCAGTGATGGCCAGCACCTGCCACGTCACAATGTCCAACATACCCGGCTGCGTGAGGTAGAGTCCATAGACACCTGCTCCCAGCACACCGTTAGCCAACAAGGCAGCAACTACGCCCACCCCAATGGCTTGCTTCAGGAACGGGCGACGGATAAAGCCCCACGAGGCTCCCACCAACTTCATGGTGTGGATGACAAACCTTCGGGCATAAATGCTCAGGCGCACCGTGTTGCTGATGAGCGAGAACGACACAAAGGTCAGCAGCACTGCCAATACCAACAGGATGATGCTCACACGACTCAGGTTGGCATTCACCTTGTCCATTAGGTCTTCCATATACGACAAGTCGCTCACCCTGGCATCCTTGCGCAACTCCTTGGCAATCCACTTCAGTGAATCACGGTTGGCATAGTCGGACACCAGCTGAATCTCCAAGGTGGCAGGGAAGGGATTAAAGCCCAGGAACTCCGTAGGGTCGCTCCCCAACTCCTTGATTTGCTCGCGCTGAGCCTGCTCCTTACTGATATAGTCGATGTTATGGGCATAGGGACGATGATACAGGTCACGACACAGCAAGTGCGCATCGTTCACCGTAACACTGTCTTTCAGCATCACCGTTACTGTCAGATTCTCCTTCATGTGGGCAGACAGGTTGCGTGCCGACAGCACGAAGAACACCACCATACCCAACAAGACAAGCACCATTGTAGTGCTTATACACAATGTAACAGCCTGCATACCACGGTGGTTGCGGGCTCTTTTTCTTTTCTTACTCATTACTCATATTACGTAATACGACTGCAAAAGTAATAATAAAAAATGAAAAAGAGACGATATATCAGAGAAATTTTATATTTTTGCAGCCGTTATGAGTACAATAATATATCCTTCACCGATTTTCGGTCCCGTTCATAGTCGTCGCCTGGGCATCTCGCTGGGCATCAATCTGCTGCCTGCCGATGGCAAGGTGTGCTCGTTCGACTGTATCTATTGTGAGTGTGGTTTCAACAAGGACCATCGCCCCACCCTGCCCTTGCCGGAGCGTGAGGAGGTGGCACAGAAACTGGAGGCAAAGCTTCAGGAAATGCAGGCTGAAGGGCAGTTGCCCGACGTGCTGACCTTTGCGGGCAACGGCGAGCCGACGTGCCATCCGCATTTTGCCGAAATCATCGACGATACCATCCGTCTGCGCGACCAGTATTGCCCGAAAGCCAAAGTTTGCGTACTGTCAAACTCCACGTTCATCCACCGGCAGCAGGTGCACGACGCCCTGATGCGTGTCGACGACAATATCCTGAAGCTGGACACCATAGACCCCTTATATATTAATAAGGTGGACCGTCCCACGGGCAACTATGACGTCAATGCCATCATTGAGCGCATGCAGGCCTTCCACGGCCACATCATTATCCAAACCATGTTCATGAGAGGAGTAAGGAGAGAAGGAGAAAGGAGAGAAGGAGAGATGGTGTCGGTGGACAATACCGGAGAAGAATATGTAGGCCCTTGGCTGGAGGCGGTAAAAAGCATCAGGCCCCAGCAGGTAATGGTCTATACCATCGACCGCGAGACACCGGCACAGGGATTGGAGAAAGCCACCCGCGAGCAGCTCGACGCCATTCGCGACCGGGTCATTGCTGCGGGAATACCCTGCACCGCCTCCTACTAATGGTTAAGAATAACCAAGTTTCGAGTTTAGGAATCTGAGTCCATTGAGGGTCCACGTCATATACGTGTGTATTTTCTTCTCACCCTTCAGCGAGTAGAGACCACTTTCGTTGATGAGTGTTAAGCGGGTTTCGTAGGCAGTGCCCTGAATCGGGGCAGTGCTCTTCTCTGTCTATGCGTTGCAGCGTTGCAGTGTTGCAGTTCCAAAATAGGTTATACGAAAGTCAAAAATTAACTCTATATTTATATATAAATATAGAAGTATTTTTAGGGTATGGGAATACCTTTAAGAGAACTGCAACACTGCAACAAGTGCAACACATTCTGACCCCGCACGAAAAGACACATGGAAACGAAATTATGGGAAATTGGGGGAAATAAAACAGGCGCTAAGAAATTAATCATAATTTCCCATAATTTCTTTCATAAAAAGAGAGTAAACATTCGTGAACCGCAATGGGAATGTAGTACCTTTGCGCTATCAAAATTCGGGAGGCACCACGGAGCGTGTGGGCAGCGGGCGCGCAGCGGCTCGGCACACTCCACGGAAAGGCTCGGGAGCCTGTGCGCAAAGGCTCCGCAGCATGGGCGGACGCGCTCGGCAGCACGCAAGGAGCCGCTCCCGAAGGAAGACAAAAGTGAGTGAAACGAATTGAATCTTTAATGTTTAATGTTTAATGTTTAATTTACAATGAGTCAGAAATTTATTAAGAAAAAGCAGACCAGCCTGCAGGCACCGGGGATTAAGCGATAGCGCCTTCGGGCGCTTCGCTTCAGCGGAAATACGGATTTAAGGAAAGGAGGTAAACGATGAAGAAAGAGACCTGGAAATGGCTTATTCAGTTGCTTATCAGCATACTGACGGCAATCGCGACTACGATGGGAGTGACAAGTTGCATGGCATAAAGAAAGTGGGGACTGACAGAGGTCACAAGGTGCCTGGCACCCCGTGACCCGAGAAAACTCAAATAAAATTTGGTTTTCTGCTCGCTAAATCGTATCTTTGCAACCAGAAAACGTAAAAACGATACGATTATGGAAGCAAGAACGACAATGTATCCACAAGAGGGACAACTGCTGGTAAGCATTAGCGACATGTCGATGATAAAGGACATCAAAAAAGCCATTGGCATGTTAAAAGGAGTAGGCAACGTCACGATGCCGCGCCGTAAACGCATCTCCGCATACGAGCGTTCTCTGCAAGAACTCGAAGAAGGACGCGTGTACGAGGCCAAGGATGTGGATGACCTGTTCAAACAATGTCTTGGATAAGGTAGGCTATGTACACCATCAAGTTTACAGGCGAATTCAAACGCCAGATGAAGATGTTTGGATTTCGAAGGAATCCAGCACTGAACTCAAGAAAAACCGAAAAATTTCCGCCGAGACATCCGAAAGGATGGGCTCGGCGGTTTTGATTTTGTGCAGTTTTGTCGATGAAATGGATATTTATTTGTTGTTTCCGCACACAGGAGTGAATATCACACCGTGTCAGTTTTTTTGTGCGCCTGCACTTATTGGGCTGGTTAACAATCTTTAAGGAATGAGGGGCGAGAAAAACCGGAAAAAATTGCTATCTTTGTAGGCAAGAAATTCGAGCAGAAACTAAAAAAGGCTCGATGAATAACCAATAGCAGAATAAACAGTATTATTATATCACGTACATTACTTATACATTAACTTAAAACCAAACAATTATGAAAAAAAGAAGACTACTTTCATTTCTCGTGCTGCTCATGATAGCAGTGACGAGTGCGTGGGCACAAGAAAAGGTTGCCTATGCAGTGTGGGACTCTGACGCGACCACGTTGACCTTCAAGTATGATGCAAACAAGCCAACTTCAAATGCTTGGGAGATAAATACGGGAACGACTAGACCTGGATGGTATAGTAAACGTACTTCTGTGACCAAAGTAGTATTTGATGCATCATTTGCAGATGCGCGTCCCACGAGTTTTTACTATTGGTTCTATGGATGTACTAATCTGACATCAATAGAAGGTGTAACTAATCTGAACGCTAGTGAGGTAACCAATTCAGACCGTATGTTTTATAATTGCGGTAGTCTGGCCAGTGTTACCCTGCCTGATGGGTTAACTGTTATTGGTACATATGCATTTAATCGATGCTATTCGTTGTCCAGCGTAAACATTCCTGAGAGCGTGACAACGGTGGAAAATAACGCTTTTCAGAACTGTTCAAGTTTAGCAGAACCTCTATATAATAGTAAATTATTCGTCTTCATGCCAACAAGCAAAGAAGGTACTTATGATGTTCCTGATGGTATCACAACTATAGCTCCCTATGCTTTCAGGAATTGCTATTATTTGACTAAAATCACTATTCCAGAGAGCGTGACAACAGTGGGGAATTATGCTTTCCAAAACTGTACAGGTTTGACAGAACCTGTTTATAATAGCACCTTGTTTGCCTCCATGCCTGTGAATAGTACTGGTAGCTATACCATTCCTGATGGTATAAAGACTGTAGCACCCTATGCTTTTAATAACTGTAATTCTCTTATTAATGTAATCGTTCCAGAGGGTGTAACGTCCATCGGAGAATATGCTTTCTACTATTGTAATTCTCTGACAGGAGTTACTCTTCCTGCAAGCACAGAGAGTATTGGAAATTATGTTTTTTATGGTTGTAATGTCTTGGCAGACGTGTATGTCAACGCTGTAACCCCACCGGCATTGGAAGGATATCTTGCGTATGATTTTACAGGGAAGATATATGTACCATTAGAGAGTGTTGAGGCTTATAGGAGTGCAGACAACTGGAGAGCCTATGCTGGTCAGATTATAGACAACCTACCAAGAGTGAACTGGGCTACAGGTGCCAATACAGAAAACTGGACTATCACAGTCGATGGCGAAGTTATAACAGCCGGGGAGACTCCGGTTACAGCCGGAAAGACCGTGACTGTAGAATATTCAGGCACTCGTACGGTTGACCTGAGAGCAGGTGTTACCTTGGAGAGACAAGACAACAAGTGGACTTTCGAGATGCCAGAGTTGCCTGTGACTTTGACACCTGTAATAGGTGTTGCTTGCATCGGTGAAACTCTTTATGAATCTTTGCAAGAGGCTATTAATGTAGCAGGGATGGGATCTGTTGTCAAATTGGTATATGATGCTCAGTTTGATGCATATAATTCTTATGCGTATGCTTATAATGATATGATTCTCGACCTAAACGGTTATGCTGTTAATGTGTTTGATGGTTATGGGTATTTGAGAGTATATGGTAAGCTAACAGTTATTGATACATCTGATGATCAAAAGGGTGGTATTAAGATGAAACCTGAGATGTATGGAGGAAAACTTGAGTTGATGGCAGGCCGCTATATCTACACAGCTGACGAGATTAACACCAATGGCTATAATGGCTATGGCTTCGTGGCAGAAAATATCAATACAGATGCCAGTGCTGATGCTGATGGTTACATCTCAAAACTGCGTCCGATGACAGCAGAAGAGAAATCTGTAGCAGGCTATAACAAGAGCAAAACAGCATTCAAGTTCACACTGGAAGGCATTGGCTCTACGGAAATGTCTGTGATTAAGAATCAAGAAATTCGTTTGACACCTCCTGCAGGATGGAAGTTTGGGAAAATTTTGCAAGGTGAAAATGAGTTTTGGGGTGGATATTGGGAAAATAATACATATATTATTAATGCCTCTAGCGTGAACGATTATTTAGGCGAGATTATAGCCAACGTTATTCCCGATCCTAATAAATTGGTTGACCAGTTGAAAGGCATCACCTTAACCCAAAGTGACGACAAGACCTCTGTATCGCTGAAGGGCGCTGGCGGCAAGACCGTAGTGCTCTACTCTGAGAACGGTGCAACGCTGATGACACAGCAGGTTGAGATATACAAGCGTGCGACTTTCAAGGGGTTGGCAACTGGTAAGATTTACTACATCGGAGTGGACGACATGTTGGTAAAGGTAGATACAAACCTCTAAAGTGACAAAGCGAACCGATAGAAATATTAAAAATTAAATGAAAGATTATATATGAAAACAAAATATAGATTTCTGTTTGTGCTCACGCTGATGTTCACATTAGTAACGAGTGCATGGGCCGAAGAATCATGGGATTGCGGCAACACGAAGGTGACCCTCAGCGACGACGGTGTACTCACCGTAGCAGCTGTGGATGGCACTGATGGTAAAATGGCGGACTATGAGAGCGTTGACGACGTTGCTTGGACAAATTATTGTTGGCAGATAAAGAGTGTTGTCATTAGTGACGGTGTGACAAGCATTGGTAATTATGCTTTCCCTAGATTATACAATGTTCAAAGTGTTAGCATTGGTAAGGATGTGAAAAGTATTGGCAGCTACGCATTTTATGAGTGGTGGAATAGTTTTAATAGCCTTACATTGCCATCCAGTTTGGAATTCATCGCTAATTATGCGCTTAAAAGCACAAATATTAATATGTTATATGTGAAGGCTGTTACGCCTCCCGTATTGGAAAGCGATGATGCAATAAATTCTCCAATGATTTATGTGCCTGAAGGCAGTGTTAATGCTTACAAAACAGCAGAATATTGGAAGAATCGTTCCTACAACATCGACATTGACATGAGTGACAATTATGTTCCCTTTTCTTTCGACTTCAGTGGTTATGCTACTGTCAGCGGTACCGTATGGAAGGGCCTTCAGCAGTCTATGAATATCACACTGAACGATGGTCTCACAATAGCCAACCGTAACAACTTGGCTGAGGACAACACGTTCACTCCAGCAAAGGATGCGAAAGACTTTGCTTTCGGCTTTACTTTGACATTACCCGATGCTGCAAACCTTTCCTTTGAACAGGAGCAGATAACTGCTAACCTTTTCATCTCACCAGTTGATGTGATAAATAAGATGACCATCAGTGCTGGTACTCCCGACGAAAAGGGTATGATAGCCAACGTCAAGGCTGGAGAAGAGGTGAAGATGGCAACAAATCAAGGCTATAAGTTTAAGAGCAATCAAGGAACTGTTTATTCAAATACAACTGTCTCTGTAACCGATTTGAAGGTGGGCGACATCGTTAAAGGTAATGTGACGTTATCACTTGATGATAAAAGACTCGCTTTAGATGCTTACAGATGGGCTTATTCATATGGCATTGGAGAATGGTCAGCAGGATTTAGTGGTGGCTCCATCTATTTTGCTGAGGATGCATCGTTTTGGGATGAATATAGACCTATCAATGAAGAAGGTGCTAATGGCAATGCCTGGATAGTTACTAAAGTCAAGGAAGGTGACAACTGGGATGCAGGAGTCTCTCTTGCAGGAATCTCTCATGACCTTGATATCGCTTATAATGAAGACTGGACTGAGGCAACGTTTACGATGCCAGAGGATGATGTTACAGTCAAGCCTAATGTAGCTCGTGACCTGACCGTTGATGTAGACCTTGATGTGCTGATAGACCAGAAGCCTGCAACACTTATTCCTATTGCTAAGAATGCTGAGGGTAAATTCGAAATCGTAGGTAACTGTCAGTTTGCTGCTACCGATAAGTTGGATAACAACAAGAAGCTGACGAACGGTGAGTTGATCTACACGCTGAAGAAGAAAGAAGGTGACGAGTATATTGCTCTGCCAGATCTTGCTCCTGGTATCTGGCGTCTTGAAGCTACAGGTAACGTAGATAAGCCTTATGTAGGTACTGTCTATGGTGTTGACATCGAGCTCATTGACAAGTTCGACATCGCCCTGAAGGCCGCCAACGCCAACACCATCGAGGCTGGCAAGGCTACCCTGAAGGTGGGCGACGAGCAGATGGCCCCAACAGAAGGTAAGGTAGAGGGCGTGAAGATTGGTACCAAGGTGACCATCACCGCCAAGGATGGCTACAAGTTCCGCAAGGTGGAGGTAAAGAAGGGCGGTCTGCTGTCGATCGTAATCACCGGAATGACTGAGGCTACCATCTACTACGTTGAAGGTGAGACGTGGGAACAGGCCATTCAGAACCATCCCGAAGAGAATTCGGCCTGGAAAATTGACCATGGTTATATAACTGGCAATAATGTTTATGTGTCTGCAGGTGGTAATCTTGTATCTCCCAACGATACCATCGACCCGAATGCTGGCTACATTTTCCAGTTATCGTAACTCGCCCCTCTCTCGCGCGTATATAATATAAAAGGTATAACATAAAAAGAATACAATATATGAAAACAATATCAAGATATATAATGACGCTCGCGCTGCTCATCACGGCAGTCGGCGGAGCGTGGGCCGACGCAGCCTATTATGTTGTGGGCAACTTTACCAATTGGAGCACCAATGACGCCTACAAGATGACGCTGAACACGGAATGCACATCCACCACAGAGTATATGCTGACACTCGACTTACCCGCTAATGCACAGTTTAAGGTGGTAAAGGATGATGGCCAAGGGCAGACCTGGTATCCCGACGGTATGGGAAATGCCTATGGTGAAAACGGTGAACTGCCTGGAGCCGGTAAGTACACCGTTTACTTCCGTCCCAACGGAGACGGTAACCCAGACTGGTTCTATAGTGTTATGTACGTAGCAGCCGCTCCCGGCACAGTCACCCTCAACGACACCAAGACCGAGGCATCGTTCGTGATGCCGACCTTCGACGTGGACGTGAACTACGAGCTGGTGCGCGACATTACACAGCAGGTAGATCTGGAGGTGCGCATAGACGGCACAGCATCTACTCGCATCCGCATAGCTAAGGACAACGATGGACACTACCAGTTTGTGACTGAGCAGGGTTGGCAGTTTGCCGCTATAGACAAGTTGGACAACAACAAGGATCTGACCAATGGCGAGTTGACTTACTCATTCAAGAAGAAAGAGGGCGACGAGTACGTGGGCAAGCCCGAGCTTAGCCCCGGCATATGGCGCCTGGAGGCTACAGCCAACGACGATAAGCCATACGACGGAACCATATATGGCACAGACATTGAACTGTACGAGGGTTACGAGGTAACGGTAGGCGCTGGCGAGTATGCTACCTTCTACAAGGACGAGGCTGTTCGCGTGAACGAGGCCGACAAGGAGAACTTCAAGCTCTACACCGTGAGCAGCGTCAGTGGCGACAAGGCTACACTGAGCAATGCCTTCGATGCAGCTCCGTCGAACACTCCATTCCTGGTTTACAACAATACCAACGAGAGTAAGACCGTGCTCCTGATTCCATGCAACGAGCCCGACTTGGCACTGACCGTAGCCGACCAGTTCCAGGGTACGATGGAAGAGAAGACGTTCACCGACGCCGACATGGCAGCTGCCGACTACTACGTATGCAACGGCAAGCAGTTTGTGAAGGTTCGCGGTGCCGGTACACTGGGTGCCAACAAGGCTTACCTGAAGTTCGTGACCGACCAGCAGCTGAGCGCTCCGCAGTACATCAGCATCAGCGGTGACCTGGGCGAGGGTACGACCAGAATCGATAACCTGAACGTTAACGATAACGAGAACGGTGAATGGTACGACCTGAACGGACGCAAGCTCAATGGCAAGCCTGCTCAGAAGGGTATCTATATTAAGAACGGAAAGAAAATTGTTGTTAAATAAGTGATTTAGAAAGAAATTACGGGAAATTATGATTAATTATTTTGTGAGATGATTAGAAACGAAATGATGGGAAATGATGATTAATTATGCTGCGCACTCATCGGAGTATAAAATTTCCCCCAATTTCCCTTAATTTCTTTCCGGAAAAAGAAACAATAAAAACAAAAGATATATGAAAAAGATATTTTCAATATTAGCACTGGCTCTCGCGGCAATAACCGCGAGCGCCGAGGCAGGCTTCGACCTGACTGTAGGCAAGAGTGAGAATGGAAAGATAGCATTCCTGGTGAACGGCTCGGAAGTGACGAGCGCACTGGAGGGTGCTGCCGTGACCATGGAGATTACGCCTCAGGGCGGATATGTGGTTAAGGAAGTGACCAACTCGCTATATACTGACTGGAACAGCGCACGCGCCGCATCGACCATCGACATCACCACCAGCGTGGAGATGAAGAAGGTGACCGACAACGTCTATACCTTCACCATGCCACGTGCCTGCGTGGAGGTGAACGTAACATACGACATCGAGATTCCAACGCCCGCCGAGGACAAGAAGGACGAGGAGAAAGAGGTGACCGACGTGAAGCTGGACATGGAGCCGGCAGGTGCCCCCGAAACCGCGGGTGAAATCACCATCATCCCCGTGAGCATCACCGGCGTAGAGGTGCCCCAGACGGCTCCACAGGAAATCGTCATCGAGGTGGCTCCATCCACACAGGTGGGCAACAACGTCTTCGTAGTACGCGAAATCAAGGCCGACGCCTTCAAGACTAACGACGCCAACGTGAAGGTGACCAAGGTCATACTGCCCGACACCGAAGAGCCACTGACCGTGGAGGCCGGCGCCATGAAGCCCGACGGCAAGCCCATTGACGTGCAGACACCGCTGGCACTGCTGGACGACTATGCACTGATGAACTCCATGAAGGAGAACTACGAGGCTAAGAAGGTGACCGCCAAGGCTACCGCACCAGACCGCTTCTGGACATTCTCAAGCGGCGTAGATGTCTTAGTGCCCGAGGGAGTGACCGTCTATCGCGCATTCAACGATAACGGCAACATCCGCATCCTGCCCATCGAGATGGCTAACGCCAGCGGCATCATCAAGGCCAACAACGGCGTACTGCTCTCGTGCGACGAGATGAAGGGCGGAAAGGCCTACGAGTTCGTGGCTAACCCCAGCGGTCCCAAGAGCGGCACGACACCTGCCACCACCGACGCCTGCAGCTACGAGGGCAACAGCATGGTTCCCACCATCGTGGGCACGAACTATCCTACAGGACGCTACTACATCCTGAAGAACAACGAGTTCCACACCATGTCTGCCAACGGCAAGGTGCCCGCCTGCAAGGCTGTGTTCGATACGAATAAACAATAACCAATAAATGTGAAACGCTATGAAGAAAAATATATTCAGTAAGTTGATGTTTGCGCTGGCAATGGTGGTATCGGCCACCGTGCTGAGCTCATGTGATAAGTTAGCTAACATGGACAACGGCACCTTCCTGGGCGACATGGTGATCAGCGGCCCCGGCGTGTCTGACCACAAGCTGACCATCGAGATGGAGAGCACCGTACAGCTGAAGTGCGCCGAGAAGTTCAGCGGTATGAACGATGTGGTATGGACCAGTCTTGACGAGAGCATCGTGAAAGTGGACGCACGTAGCGGCGTGATAACTCCCGTGGCTCCTGGTACAGCAATGGTGAAGGCCTATACCGACACCGAGAATGTACGTCAGGGCGACTACGTGATGATAACCGTCATCCCGAAGAGCCTGTCAATCATTAGCGACGCGATAGACCAGTCGCTGGCTGACTAAAACAAAAAAGTGACAAACAAAAGAAGACCCGAGCCAATAGCCCGGGCCTTCTTTTATTTTACTTCCTCCTTCCCTCCTCCTCTCCTTACTCCTTCTCTCCTTATTACTTACACATGATTCCTCGCTTCGAATCACTCAGGAACTGAATGATGTTCTGAATCTCAGGACTATCGGGCACCTGTTCCTTAATCTGGTTGATGACATCGAAGACGCTGGTCTTACCATGGAACAGCAGACGGTAGGCATTGGCAATGTGCTTCTGCACCTTCTTATCGATACCGGCAATTTCCAGAATCTTCGTGTTCACACCACCATACTCCATGGGACTGCCACCGGCGATAACATAGGGAGGCACATCGTGAGAGAAAGCGCAACCTGCCTGAATCAACGACAGGTCGCCTGCACGGGTGTTAGCGTTCTGAATAGCTCCTGTTGAGAAGATAACGCCATTGCCGATAACGCAATCACCTGCAATCTCCACGCCATTACCGAACACGCAGTAGGTGCCAACCACCGTGTCGTGACTAATATGGGAACCTTCGAGCAGATAGTTATGATTGCCAATGACGGTAGCGCCATCGCGATAGGTACCGCGGTTGATGACCACGTTCTCGCGAATGACATTATTGTCACCAATCTTCACATACGACTTCTCACCACGATAGTTGAAATCCTGTGGCAGGGCGGCAATGACCGCACCCTGATGAATCTTATTGTTATTACCGATACGGGAGCCATCGAGGATGGAGGCGAAGGACATGATGATACAGTTATCGCCAATCTCTACGTCGTCCTCGATATACACGAAGGGGAATATCTTACAATTATTACCGATTTTCGCCTTTGGGCTTATTTCGGCCTTGGGACTGATTTCACTCATTTCTTTGAAATTTGAACTTTAAACTTTGCTTTATTTACCTCCTCCACCAAGAGCCGTATAGAGGCTTACGACAGCTTGCATTTTATTGAAGTCGTCAGTAACCTGGTTCAACTGAGCAGAGAGCAACTGAGTCTCGGCAGTGAGCACCTCCAGATAGCTGGCACCGCTGCTCTTATAAAGCTTCTTGGTGTCCTCAACATTCTGTTTCAGCACCTCAACACGCTGAGCCTCAATCTTAGAGTTGGCATCGTACTGGTTGTAGTTAACCAATGCATTGGACACCTCGTTGCCTGCCTTGAGGATAGCGTTCTGCCATGTATTGAAAGCCTGCTCGTACTGGAACTGGGTCACCTTCAGCTTAGCTGTCAGGGCGCCACGGTTGAAGATGGGCTGCAACAGACTGCCAAAGAAGGTGGTAGTCCACTTACCAGGATTCATCGTACCTGTCAGATTGCCGAAACTGGCTGAGGCACCGATGGTGATGCTGGGATAGAACTGCGAGCGAGCTGTCTGCACGTCGTGGAAACAAGAAGCCAACGACATCTCGGCATTATGCACATCGGGACGGTTCTTCAGCAAGTCAGCACCCACACCAGCAGAGAACTCAGAGGGCAATGACTGCTGAGCCAGCGTAGAACGGGGAACCTGCTGGCCAGCCTGACCAATCAGGAGGCAAAGGGCATTCTCCGTAGAACGGATCTGACGACGGAAATCATTGGCCTGCGTCAGTGTTGACAGATAGGCTGCCTCTGCACTCTGCACACTGGTAGAGCGCATACGACCCAGTTTATACTGGAGTTGCATCATCTCCCACGTCTCCTTGGACATTTCAGACATCTGGGTAACGATAGCCAGTTGTTCATCGAGCATCAGCAACGTATAGTAGGCATTGGCAATGCCTCCGATAATCTGTGCACGGACAGCCATCTGATAGTCTTTCATTCCGAGAAGCTTCATCTGCGTAGAACGCTTCTGCGACAATACATTTCCGAAGAGGTCGAGCGTCCATGTTGCAGTAGCAGGGAATGAATACGACTTGACGGTAGAAGACGGGTCGGTATGCACCGTAGAGATAGAGCCCATCTGCTGTTGCGCACTTCCTATATTGACAGCAGGAAGGAAGGCCAGTTTGGCAGCTTTCAGCATCGTCTCGTACATTTGTACGTTAAGAGCGGCATTCAGCAAGTCGGCATTCTTGGCCAGTCCTTGCTCTATAAGCTGCTGCAGCTGCGGGTCGGTAAAGACGCTGCGCCAAGGCAGATTGCCAAAGGATGCAGTATCCTGCACAGCCAGCGTATCGATATCAGACACCGCGTCGCGAATGAGTCCTGTGGTATTCACATCCGGACGCTCATACTTATTGTATAGTCCACAGCTCGTCAGCAGAAGGGCTGCAGACATCATGATCATCAGTTTCTTCATATTACTTCTCCAATTCATAATCAACAGGTTTTGCTTGTGCATACTGAGCCAGCTCGGCAGCCACCTCTTCGTTCTCCTCATCATCGAACTTCAGCGGACGGATCTTCTCCTGCAAGCTCTGGAAGATAACGAACAGCGAAGGAACGACGAAAATCTGCAAGATGGTACCAATGAGCATACCACCTACGGCAGCAGCACCCAGCGTCTGGTTACCATTCTTACCCACACCGCTGGCAAACATCATGGGCAACAGACCAATAACCATAGCCAGAGAGGTCATCAGGATAGGACGCAGACGAGCAGCAGCACCAAGGACGGCAGACCACGTAAGCGCCATACCCGTCTGGCGACGCTCCAAGGCGAACTGTACAATCAGAATGGCATTCTTTGCCAACAGACCAATCAACATAATCAGCGAAATCTGCATGTAGATATCGTTGGCATGACCGAACATCATCGTAAACAGGAAACAGCCTGCCAGTCCGAAGGGAACAGAGAGTACTACCGACAAGGGCAGGATGTACGACTCATACTGTGCCGACAGAATCAGATAGATAAAGACGAAGCACAGCAGGAAGATGATGCCTGTGGTGTTCGAAGCCTTTGCCTCCTCACGCGTGAGCCCAGAGAAGTCGTAGGTATATCCGGCAGGCAGAATCTCTTCGCCAACCTCCTGAATAGCCTGCAGCGCCTGACCTGTAGAATAGCCATCAGCCACAGTACCTGTCACATTGATAGACGTAAACAGATTGAAGCGGTTGATGTTCAGAGGACCATATACACGCTCCAATGTACAGAACTCCTGAACAGGAGACATGCCAGCAGGCGTACGTACATAGATACTATTGAGCGACTCTGGTGTCATACGTGTATCAGGCGAGCCCTGAATCATGACACGATAGAGTTTACCGAACGAGTTGAAGTTGGAGGCATACAGACCGCCAAAGTAGCCCTGCAATGTTGAGAGGACGGTAACGGGCGAAATACCTGTCTGCTTACACTTGGCCACATCCACATTTACCATGTACTGCGGATAGTTGGGGTTGTAAGAGGTCATAGCCGTTTGGAACTCGGGGCGCTTGTTGAGTTCGGCCAGGAACTCCTTCACGACATCGAAGAACTTGCCCAAATCGCCACCCGTACGGTCCTGCATCACCAGCGAGATACCGCTGTTGGCAGAGAAGCCTGGAATCATAGGCGGTGCAAAAGCCAGAATCTGGGCATCCTTGATATGGGCGGTCTTGATGAATATCTGAGCAACAACGCCCGTAGCATCATAAGGATTCATGAAGAAACGATAGATACCATCGCCCTGCCAGAGTCCAGAGAGTTTCCACCAGAATCCCTTCTGACGCTCCTCAAAGTTCTTCAGTTTGATGATGAATGTTCCTTGGTCAGAACCAGCACCGGCAATAAAGTTGTAACCCTGCACCATCTCACGGTTCTTAACGGCAGGAATCTTTGAGAGGATAGAATCGACCTGCAGCACAACCTCCTTAGTGCGAGCCTCAGAAGTAGCAGGAGGCATAGAGATGGTACAGAAGAGCGTACCCGTATCCTCATCGGGCACCAAACCCGTCTTCGTGGTTGAGAAAGTAATGGCCAAAACGACAATTCCAATCACAACCGCTGCGATGATGGCAATGGGTTTACGAACCAACTTATCGATGATATTCTTGTATTTTCCGACGGTTGTGTCGAAAGCCACATTAAACGACTGATGGAAACGGTCAACGCGCGACATCTTCTTCTCGTGACCATCCTTGTCGTGAGGTTTCAGGAAGATGGCACAAAGTGCAGGCGACAGCGTCAAGGCGTTCATCGCTGAAATGATAATAGAAACAGCCATCGTCACACCAAACTCACGATAGAACGTACCGCTGGTACCTCCGATAAACGATACAGGTACGAACACAGCAGCCATCACCAGCGTGATGGAGATGATAGCACCGGAAATCTCGTTCATGGCATCGATAGATGCGGTAAGTGCCGACTTATATCCTTGGTCAAGCTTGGCATGCACAGCCTCAACTACCACAATGGCATCGTCCACCACGATGGCAATAGCCAACAGCAAGGCGGAGAGTACCAACAGGTTGATGGAGAAGCCCATCAAGTTGAGGAAGAAGAAAGTACCCACCAATGATACAGGTACGGCAATCAGCGGGATGAGCGTAGAACGCATATCCTGCAGGAAGATATACACCACGAGGAACACGAGTGCCAGCGTCATGAAGAGGGTGAACACAACCTCCTCGATAGAAGCATAGAGGAACTCCGTAACATCGTAGTTAATCTTATACTCCATACCTGGGGGCATCAATTTCTTCTGCGACTCCAGCTCGGCCTTCACCTGCTTGGCAATTTCATTCGCGTTCGAACCAGCCACCTGCTGAACCATCGTCATAACCGATGGGATACCATTATTCTTCATCGATACCGAGTAGCCTTGACCACCCAGCTCAATCTTGGCGATATCCCTGAGCTTCAGCGTCTGACCTGCATTATCACTCTTAATAATGATATTACCAAACTCCTCGGCAGTACGGAAACGACCCGTATAGCGCATGGCATATTCGAAAGCCACATTGTTTGACTGCTGACCGAAGTTACCCGGGGCAGCCTCAATGTTCTGCTCAGCCAATGCAGCGGAGATGTCGCTGGGCACTAAGCTATGCTGCTTCATGGCATCGGGATTCAGCCATATACGCATGGCATAGGTCTTCTCTGAGAAGCTCGACGCATCACCCACACCCTCGATACGCTTCAAGGCAGGAATGAGGTTGATGGCATTATAGTTGGTCAGGAACTCATCGTCGTAACGACCGTCAGAAGTCAACGAATACATGAGAACCTGTGACGACTGACGCTTTACCACGCGCACACCAATCTGGTTAACCTCAGAAGGCAACAGCGCTGTAGCCTGAGATACGCGGTTCTGTACGTTCACGGCACACATATCAGGGTTCATGCCCTGACGGAACACCACGCTGATCAAAGCCGAACTTGGCGAAGCAGTCGAAGATATATAGTCCATTCCTTCTACACCATTGATACTCTCCTCAAGCGGGGTAACAACAGCATTCTTCACCGTCTCGGCATCAGCACCAGGATAGCTGGCGATGACCATAATCTGAGGCGGTGCGATATTCGGATACTGCTCAATAGGAAGTGAGAGCAGTCCGATAAAACCCAGCAGGACGATGAGGATTGAAATCACCGTCGACAACACCGGGCGTTTAATAAAATTCGTAAAAGTCATATTTCTATCCTTTGAGGTTTGAACTTTGATGTTTGAAGTTTTTGATTTGTCCTCTATGCTACTTGTTGGGTATTCATAAATTTCAAATTTCAATCTTCAAACTTCAAACTTTATTATTTCTTCACTGCATTCACGATATCACCAGCAGTCATCTCACTGGCCTGCTCCTGAATCTTCTGGTTGTAGCGCTCGGGGGTGATGGGAACAATCTCCATACCATCGGTAAGCTTGGTGATACCGTTGGTTACATACTTGTCGCCCGTCTTCAAGCCTTCGGTAACCACATAAGTCTGACCGTCGTTCTGCGGGTCAACTTTGATTTCCGAATACTTCACCTTGTTGCCTTCGTCCAAGAGGTAGATGAACTTCTTGTTCTGTACCTCACTGACGCAACTCTGTGGGATGATAATGGCATTGTTGTTCTGGTGAGGAATGATAATAGTACCTGTACCACCACTCTTCAGCACCTTCTCGGCATTGGGGAAGGAAGCAATCAACTGCACAGAACCGGTAGCCTGATCGATGACACCACTCATCTTGGTTACCTTACCCTCGTGATTATAGATGGTACCATCAGCCAACTGCAACTTCACCGCAGGAAGACTCTCCAATCCGCCATGCTGAGAAATAGCCATGGCGTCCTTTTCTGTGATAGAGAAATAAACCTCCATAGAGGAGATGTTGCTCACGGTAGTCAGCACATTCGAGGCACTTACCAGTGCACCCTTCTTGAAAGGCAAGGTGCCAACCACACCAGTGGCAGGACTCTTTACGTAGCAGAAGTTCAACGTCTCTTTAACGGAAGCCAGGTTAGCCTGAGCCTGAGCCAGCTGTGCCTTAGCACTCTCGAAACTATTCTGAGAGGTCTGCAACTCATAGTCGCCAATTACTCTATTAGCGTGTAATTGCTGTGAATTCTCATAAGTCAACTTGGCAGTATTTACCTGCTGCTGAGCCGTGTTAACAGCAGCCTGAGCCTGACGAACCTGAGCCTGATAGGTCTCATTGTCAAGAACGAACAACGTCTGTCCTGAAACAACGTTCTGACCTTCCTTCACATTAATCTGTGTCAGGAAGCCCTGAACCTTCGGACGAATTTCAACATCCTGAACACCCTTGATGGTAGCAGGATAAGTGCTTTGCATGTCGGCAGTCGAGGTACCGGCAGTCTGCACGGGATACTCATTGTCACCGAATGTGGGACGGCCACCGCCTCCACCGCATGAAACCAGTGTTGCAGCAATGGCTGCAAACATCATCATTTTTTTCATTTTCTTACCTATTTAAAAATAATTATTAATCCTTCTCCACGAAAACCCAGCATCAAAAGTTTAGTTTTCAGCTTGCAAAATTACTATTTTTTTGGAATATATATATAATAGGTATTGTAGATTTAACAAAAATTCGTATCTTTGCACGCAGAAAAAAAAAGAAAATGATGAAGAAAAACGAAAGAGATGCCTTGATTACAGGCAATATGGGATATGTGGTAACGCTGGCTCGCCAATACAGAAGCGAGCTACTGAGTACTGACGACCTGATTAGTGAGGGTAGCATCGGACTGATGAAAGCTGCAGACAAATTCGACCCTAGCCGAGGCAAACCTTTCGTAACGTTTGCCGCACCTTTCATCCGCAAGAGTATTGAGGATGCCATCAGGCGTATTACTGGCGAAGTGCCCGTCATGTCTACCGATGAAAGCCTGCCCATTGGCTCCAACAACAACTTCACCCTGCTGAACGTCCTGGAGGACAAAGATGCCCCCAAGACGGATGCCATACTTGAACAGAACAGTCTTTCCGACGAGATGGCCACCGCTATCAGCACGCTCAACGAGCGCGAACAGGCTGTCATCAGACGATACTTTGGAATAGAGAGTCAGCGAATGACGATGGCTGAGATTGGCGAGGAACTGGGATTGAAGCGCGAACGGGTACGTCAGATTCGTGATAAGGCAGTGCGCAAGCTCAAGAAACAAGGCCCATCTGCTTAGCCTTCGCCACCAACAATTCCATCAGTGGTTCGCGCTCGTTAGGCACCTTATTGTCTAACACAGCATCCTTCAGATACTGTTTTAATATGCCAACCTCCTTGGAAGGTTGCAAATGGAACATCTCCATGATTTCATTACCGTCAATCACGGGCTGCAACAATCGTTTGTAGTCCTTTACCTTCAGGTCGGCCAGTTTCTCACGAACCATACGGAAGTTTTCGAGGAATATCTTCTTGCGCACCTCGTTCTTCGACGTGATGTCTGCCTCGCAGAGCGTCATCAAGTCGTCGATATCATCACCTGCATCGTTCAGCAGACGACGCACGGCACTGTCAGTCACCTCGCTATCGGCAATCACCTGAGGACGCATGTGCAGGTCAACCATCTTCTGCACATACTTCATTTCCACACCCATAGGCAATTTCAGTCTGCGGAAAATGCCTGGAACCATCTTTGCACCGATGATGTTATGGTTATGGAACGTCCACCCAATGCCTGGCTCCCAACGCTTCGATTTCGTCTTGCCAATGTCATGCAACAAGGCACCCCACCGTAGATATAGTTGAGAGTTGAAAGATAAAAGTTGAGAGTTGGAAGATGAGGGTTCAGCGTCCGCTTTTTCTTTCTGACTTTTCACAACATTCTCCAGCACCTCCAGCGTGTGATAGAAATTGTTCTTATGAGCTCTACCATCGCGCTTCTCAACGATATCCAATGCTGCCAATTCAGGCAATATAATTTGCAACAAACCACTACGTTGCAAATACTCAAAACCCACACTGGGATGAGGAGCCATCATGATTTTATTCAGCTCCACCTCTATACGTTCGCCACTGACTATCCTGATGCGCTCAGCCATTCGCTGCAGGGCATCAAACGTTTCCTCCTCAATCTGGAAATTCAGCTGGGTGGCAAAGCGGATGCAACGCATCATGCGCAGGGGATCGTCGCTGAAGGTAATCTCAGGGTCTAAGGGCGTTGCTATGATGCCGTCTTCCAAGTCGGCAATACCATTAAACGGGTCTACTAATTCTCCGAAACGGCTTTTGTTCAGGCAGATAGCCATCGCATTGATGGTAAAGTCGCGCCTGTTCTGGTCATCCTCCAAGGTGCCGTTCTCCACAATAGGTTTGCGCGAATCGTGGCTATAACTTTCCTTGCGGGCCCCCACAAACTCCACTTCCATGTGATGATACTTCACCTGCGCCGTTCCGAAATTGCGGAACACGGAGAGATGAGCCTGTTTGCCCAACTGTTTCGTCAAGACGGAAGCCACCTCGATACCACTCCCCACAACCACCACGTCGATGTCGTTGCTGGGACGTTCCAGGAAAATATCGCGGACGTAACCACCCACGACATAGCATTCCACCCCTAGTTCATCGGCTACAGATGAAATCTGATGGAAGATTTCCTTGTCTAATATCTTTGCTAATGCTTCGTCTGAATACAGCTTCATAATAGCTTTCCATGCTAATTTCGCTGCAAAGGTACTATTTTTTTGCGAATTTTAATTGTTAATTACGAAATATTCACTATCTTTGCACACAAAATATAATAAAACTTAAAAGAAAATGAACATTCGTTATTTCCTAACTACCGTCATTGCAGCGTTTGCCATGCAAGCCTCTGCCGACAACTATTTAGACCCTGAAGTACTTACCGTTGAAGTACCTGAGTTGAAACCCGAATTGGTTGAAGTAAACACACTGCCTGCCAACAGCATGAGTCTGGACCTTGCTACTACGAGCATGAGCACTACGACCAGTGCTGGTAGCTGGAAGCCCGACTTCGACTTCTTCAAGTCCAAGACCAACCCTGGCGTGAAGCCCTATAAGTTCATGGACGACATGACCTTCGTGGGTATTCCTCTTTTTGTAGCCGGTTGGGCTATCAAGGGCGACAAGGCCATGTTCCGTGTCAACAACGAGAAAGGCAAGAAGAACACCCAGTTGCTGACCAACTTCAAGACAGGTATTGATGACTACTCGCAGTTCTTCGGTCCCGCTATGGTTGTTGGATTGAAGTTAGGTGGCTACGAGGGACGTAGCGACTGGCCCCGTTTGCTGGCCAGCGCAGGTATGTCGTATGGTATCATGGCATTGCTTGTCAACGGCATCAAATACACAGCTAAGGAAATGCGTCCTGACGGAAGTTCTGCCAACTCATGGCCTTCAGGTCATACAGCTACCGCTTTCGTGGGTGCCACCTTATTACATAAGGAGTATGGATTGACCCGTTCGCCTTGGTGGTCAGTAGCAGGCTATAGTGTTGCAGCTGCCACGGGTGTCATGCGCGTACTGAACAACCGTCACTGGGTCAGCGATGTGATGTCAGGTGCAGGTATCGGTATCATGTCTGGCGAGTTGGGCTACGCCCTGTGCGACCTCTTGTTCAAGGGCAAGGGCCTTTTGCGTAACGACCTTGAGATAGACTCTGAGAACCCCTCGTTCTTCAGCATCTCTATGGGTCTCGGTCTCGGAGCCAAGAATATTAACTTCGGCGTTGACGACATGACTAACTTGGAGCGCTTCGACCCTGCAGAGATAGCCGCAGCAAGAGCTGCTGAAGGTGAGGAGGGCAAGGAGAACATCGAATTCCGCCATGCCACCGTTGTCGATGCTGAGGGTGCTTATTTCTTCAATAAATACATTGGTGTGGGTGGACGTCTGCGCGTAAGAGCCATGTCAGCCAAGTCGTTTGATCGCTATGCTGACATCGAGACCATGGCCAGCTCTTCACTGGATGCTTGGGACGAGTTCTTCTTAAACAGCGGTAAGCCACAGACATTAGAGGAATATGCCAAATGGACTACTGCCATGTGGGGAGATGATTATGACAACGGTCCCGTCCGCGACATACAGGCTGTTGTTGAGAGCGACCACCTGACTGAGTTCTCTGCCAGCCTTGGTCTTTATCTCAACCTTCCGCTCAGCAAGCACTTCTCTTTGGGCACCAAATTCCTGGTAGGTCGCTCTATCATGCAGGAGATGGACATCGACGGAGTGGTTAATGGTAAGGTGAAGGACATGGATTACACCCTGACTGCTTCCAGCACAAATGGTGTGCTGCAAACCACCACCATCATTGAAGCGCCCACCACCAAGGAGGACTACGATTACACCTGGGATTATTTGACGCTCGGTGCCAACAATAGCACCACTTATGGCACAGGTATTTCACTGACCTATCGCTACAAGTCTAACTTCTCATGGAAAGTGTTCTTTGACTACGACTACACGAAGAAAGACTTCGAGCTGAGATATGACCCTCTCAACTATATGAGGAGTGCACTCACCAACAACTCTTACATTCTGGCCCAGAATATCAAGAGCATCTATCCATATCTGGACGCTCAGGAATATCACAAGACCAAGAAGATGAATTATTACACCATTGGTATGTCATTCATGGTGAATCTCTAAAAGTTGCTGCAAAATTTGGCTCTTTGCTGATTAATTCGTACCTTTGCCGGCGATTATGGCAACAAACGAAGCAACAACAAATGCCCAATTCGAGCAGGTCGTCAAGGAATGTCGCACGCTGTTCGAGAAGAAGCTCCACGACTATGGGGCTTCTTGGCGTATCTTGCGCCCCTCTTCGCTGACCGATCAGCTGTTCATCAAGGCCAAGCGTATCCGCTCTTTGGAAATCAAGAAAGAATCGCTGGTAGGCGAAGGCATACGTCCTGAGTTCGTAGCGCTTATCAACTACGGTATCGTGGGACTGATACAGATCTACAACGGATTCTCCGACACGGTCGACATCAACAACGAGGAGGCTATGGCGCTCTATGACAAGTATGCAAAAGAAGCCCTGGAGCTGATGAAGCGCAAGAACCACGACTATGACGAGGCGTGGCGAGGCATGCGTGTCAGTTCCTATACCGACTTCATACTGACCAAGATTGAGCGCATCAAGGAGATTGAGAACCTTGGAGGCGACACGCTGGTGAGCGAGGGCATTGATTCCAACTACATGGACATCATCAACTATGCTGTCTTCGGAGCCATCAAACTCTCGGAAGAGGAGTGATAAGTGAGGAAGGTCATTGTAAATATCGCCCGTCTGGTACTGGCCATCGTCCTGATACTCTCAGGATTCGTCAAGGCCGTCGACCCGCTGGGCACACAATATAAGATAGCCGATTATCTGGAGGTGCTCCATCTGGGGCAATACGTGCCAGATATCATGACGCTGAGCGCAGCCATCATACTGTCGGCTATTGAGTTTGGCTTGGGCATCTGCCTACTCTTTGCCATCCGCCGCCGTCTGGTGTCGCGGTTGGTTTTAGTGTTAATGCTCATCATGACGCCACTCACGCTGTGGCTGGCTTTAGCCAATCCCATCAGCGACTGCGGGTGTTTTGGCGATGCGGTGGTGCTCACCAATTGGCAGACATTCTGGAAAAACGTGGTGCTGTTGTCGCTGGCCGTCATCGTTCGCCGATGGCCGTTGGAGATGATGCGATTCGTGTCGCGAACCAACCAATGGATCGTCACCAACTATTCGGCACTGTTCATCATCGTCGTCTCAAGCTGGTCGCTCTACGACCTGCCCTACTTCGACTTCCGCCCCTATCATGTTGGCGCCAACCTGCGTGAGGGCTGGCAACAGATGATGGATGGTCACGACTCGCCCTATGCCGACTTCTTCATCGAGCGTATGGAGGATGGCGAGGACATTACCGAGGAGGTGTTCAACAATCCAGGCTACACCTTCCTGCTGGTATCGCCCCATCTGGAGCTGGCCAACGATAGTCAGCTGGACCAGCTCAACGAGCTCTACGAATATGCCGACGACATGGATTACCCCTTCTATTGCCTGACAGCCAGTGGCAGGAAGGGCATTCATCGGTGGAAAGACATCACGGGGTGCGAATATCCATTCTGTCAGACCGACGAGACCGTGTTGCGCACCATTATCCGCAGCAATCCAGGACTGCTGTTGCTGAAGAACGGCAAGGTCATCGGCAAGTGGAGCCACAACCGTCTGCCCGTCATCGAGGAACATCTGGAGTTCCAGCCTCTGGAAAAGCACGCCTTCGGGCGACTGCCCAAGGACTCCATTCCACAGAAGATACTCATCATCCTCTTGTGGTATGTGCTCCCCCTCCTGCTCCTCACCATTGCCGACCGCCTCTGGGCTTGGTCTGGCTGGGTACAGAAAAAAGGTATAACTTATAACATACATCAATTATTTAACAACAAAAGAACAATGAGAAAGAAGATTGTAGCAGGCAACTGGAAGATGAACCTGAACCTGCAAGAAGGTGTAGCTCTGGCTAAGGAGCTGAATGAAGCCCTGAAGGCTGAGAAACCCAACTGCGATGTAGTCATCTGCACACCGTTCATCCACCTTGCCTCTGTAGCACAGGTATTGGAAGGTAGCGTTATCGGTCTTGGTGCTGAGAACTGCGCTGACAAGGAAAAGGGCGCCTTCACAGGTGAGGTAAGCGCTGAGATGGTGAAGTCAACCGGTGCCCAGTACGTTATCTTGGGTCACTCTGAGCGTCGCGAGTACTACAAGGAGACTCCTGAGATTCTGAAGGAGAAGGTGCAGCTGGCCCTGAAGAACGGCCTGAAGGTTATCTTCTGCATCGGTGAGACACTGGCCGAGCGCGAGGCTAACAAGCAGAACGAGGTAGTAAAGGCAGAGCTCGAGGGTTCAGTATTCAACCTGAGCGAGGACGATTTCAAGAAGATCATCATTGCCTACGAGCCCATCTGGGCCATCGGTACTGGTAAGACCGCTACCGCAGAGCAGGCTGAGGAGATTCACGCTTACATCCGCTCTATCGTTGCCGAGAAGTACGGTCAGGCAGTAGCCGACGAGACCAGCATCCTCTATGGTGGTTCTTGCAAGGCTTCCAACGCTCCTGAGCTGTTTGCCAAGGCCGACATCGACGGTGGTCTGATTGGTGGCGCATCACTGAAGTGCGCTGACTTCAAGGGCATTATCGACGCATGGAAATAATGAGACGCCTCATTACCATCATCATCCTGTGTATCGGCATTTTCATGAATGCCGATGCACAGACTTTTACCCAGCACATCCAGAAACCTGTTGCTGGACAAGGCACCGTTACCATTCACCAGGACTCTGTCATCGACCGTTTGGTAAACAATGCCACGTTGGGCATCAAGTCCGCTTCGGCACCTGCCAAGCCCGCTACGCAGAAGCCAGCTAGCCAGCCAGGTTCTGCTAGTCAGTCTAGTCAAACTGGTTCTACTAGTCTTACTAGTTCTTCTAGTCTTTCTAGTTCCGTCGACACCGTCGACACCTCCAAGAAGGTGATTCGTGGTGGTTATAAGGTGGCAGGCTATCGTGTGCAGGCCTTTGCTGGTGGCAATTCGCGTGCCGACCGTATCAAAGCAGAACAGACCGGCAATAACATCAAGGCCCAGTTTGCCGATGTGCCCGTCTATGTTCATTTCTATTCACCCCGCTGGATATGCCGTGTGGGCAACTACCGCACTTACGAGGAGGCTCACCAGATGCTGGTCAGCCTGCGCAAGCTAGGCTACACACAGGCAACCATTGTGAAAGGAAAAATCACCGTATCCTATTGATTTTCCAGACACTATCCTAGCATCATAAAAACAAAGAACACCGTGTACCCAGAAAACGAAATATTCCGCGAAGGTCTTGACGAGTTAGCCGCTCACTATAAAGACATCCTGCAGTTGCTTGGCGAAGACCCCTCCCGCGAAGGGTTGGAGAAGACGCCCCTGCGCGTGGCTAAGGCCATGCAGGTGCTCACCCGAGGCTATGGCATGGACGCTCATAAGGTATTGACCGATGCGCTTTTCAAGGAAGACTACAGTCAGATGGTCATCGTCAAGGACATCGACTTCTTCTCGCTCTGCGAACACCACATGCTGCCCTTCTATGGTAAGGTACACGTGGCCTACATCCCCAACGGCTACATCACCGGACTCTCCAAGATAGCCCGTGTAGTCGACATCTACAGTCATCGCCTGCAAGTGCAGGAGCGCATGACCCTTCAAATCAAGGAAGCCATCCAGCAAACCCTGAAACCCCTGGGTGTCATGGTTGTTGTCGAAGCCCGTCACATGTGCATGCAGATGCGTGGCGTGGAAAAACAGAACAGCATCACCACCACCAGCGACTTCAGCGGAGCCTTCAACCAAGCCAAGACCCGTCAAGAGTTTATGAACCTTATTCATAGCAATAAAATCTAAAAACCTATCATTATGGATCAGTTCAACAAAAACGTTTACAAGAAGCAAGGACTCTTCGATGAGTTTTCAAGCAGTTGTCTGGGCAAGCTCGTCATCATGGGCATCATCATTATCGGCCTCTGCGTCTTGGCCATCATCTCCGTACCCACTGAGGACCAGATGTTCAACGAAGCCGAAGACAACATCCGCGAGTGCATACAAGATAATAATGAGAAGAAAGGCGATATTGTCGATGAGATTGTGTGGAACATCGGACGCAGCTTTTCTGTAGCCGACTCCACCCTTGACAACAAGGAAACGCTGGAAGCCTTCGCCAAATACAATACCATCGACGTGTTCCGCCACAGCCTTTACAGCACGGCCCGCATCAGCAACAGCACCCATCCTGAGGGTGTCCGTGTAGCCTTCGGCATCTTTGGCTTCGTCATCTCAACCGTTCACTACAACGACCTCGTGTTAGACTTCGGTCCCGTTCGTGGCAATTACGACGACCGTCTCATCAAGACAACAATCGTGCCTGACGATTACATGGGCGACACCACCAACATTAACACCTACCACTACGAGAATAATCCAGATAATTAAAATATAGCTTTCTTGCATGGTGCGGAACCACTCGAGACAATGTCCCCAGAGGCTCCGCACTATGCTAAAAGTCAATTGGACAAACTTGGGAGAAACAGCAAAGGAGTTGGAACACTTAGTTTCAACTCCTTTGCTTCTGTCGGGATTACTGGACTACTTCGCTTAAAAGTCATTAAATCCAATTAATTTCAATTTCTTTTTATCTAATTTAATATCAATTAGTTACGATCATAATTCTTTTTAAGTCAAGCAAACACAATCACGCCAATTTTAGATTATCACGCCATAAATACGCCAAAAATTCCATGGTGGTTTGGAATACTTACAAAAGATTAAAGTGTCTGAAGTGACAGAACAAAAGCGACATGGCATCCTTGGCGCGGTGTATCAGCCAGTTCGAGCATACCGCCTTGCTGAATCACCATTCTGCGACTTAGAGACAAGCCGATTCCG